>Ga0307929_1001229_pt1 | contig 20790 bp, 16 predicted proteins | sample AceLakmetage1330_FD_203160 | JGI IMG/M metagenome (GOLD analysis project Ga0307929, IMG submission 203160) | Saline water microbial communities from Ace Lake, Antarctica - #1330 | ecosystem: Environmental > Aquatic > Non-marine Saline and Alkaline > Saline | place: Antarctica: Ace Lake...
CAACGAACGCCGCACATTGCTTATCCAACGGATTCAGGAGAAAGTAACAGGCCAGACTGTTTCAGCTGACTTTGATCCAGAAGAAGCTGGGTAGGCGGTTGGTGTGATCGGCCGGGTGAGTGAGGGTGGCGAACGGCCAGAGTTCTCCGCGAAACCATACCTTGCAAGGTATGGTTTCGATAACCGCCATTCCGTATGATTAGAATGAAGAAAGGAGCGTGTTGGCATGGTCGTCGCGCCCGACCAGCACCGTATTGGCGTTCAGCAGTTTCGGCCGAAAGAAGCCGACCTTTTCTACACCGGCTGCGTTGACGTCGCGCCCAGTTTTGCCTTTCCAATGTTTGGAAAAAAACGGACGAAAAGTTCCAGTGTCTGGAAACGGTTGCGACGGAGCGCAACCCTCCCAGAGGGCGCTGCTCTGTCAGCGCCGCGTAGTTGCTCAGTTGAGGCGGGCGATGGCGTCGATTTCGATGAATACGCCTTTGGGGAGGGCGGCGACCTGCACGGTTGAGCGGGCGGGGGCGTTCTCTTCGTCGAAGTATTCGCCATAGATGGCGTTGACGGTTGCGAAGGTGTTGAGGTCGGTTAGAAAGAGGGTGGTTTTGACCACGTTTTCGAGCTCTGCGCCGGCCTCTTCAATCACGGCTCTGAGGTTGGAAAGAACCAGATGGGCCTGCGCTTCGATGGTTTCGGGGATTTCGCCTGTAGCGGGGTCGACGGGGATTTGGCCCGAACAGTAGAGCGTTTCGTTTGCCTCAACGGCCTGCGAATAGGGGCCGATCGGTGCGGGTGCTTTGTCGGTGCAGATGATGTCTTTTTTCATGCGACCCCTTGGGTTAGTTCCGCTAGCTGTTTGAGTTTCGCGGCGGCGGCACCGGAGTCGATCGACTCGGCGGCGACAGTGAGTCCCTCTTCCAAATCGGCGGCTTTTCCGGCGGTCACCAGTGCGGCGGCGGAGTTCAAAAGAAGAATATCGCGCTTCGGTCCTTTTTCGCCCGCGAAGAGTGCGCGGATGATGGCCGCATTTTCGGCCGGTTCGCCGCCGACGAGATCTTCGGTTTTCGCAAGCGGAATGCCGAGATCTTCGGGATTCAGTACAAAGTGATTCACCGTGCCGTCTTTGACTTCCCAGACCTGGGTGGTGGTCGTTGTTGTGATTTCGTCGAGGCCGTCGTCGCCGTGCACAACAAAGAGATGTTTCATGTCGAGCTGGCTGAGCGCGGTCGCCAGTTCCGCGGCCAGTTCAGCAGAAAAGACGCCAATTACGCCGTATTTTGCAGAGGCGGGGTTGCAGACCGGGCCGAGAATGTTGAAGAGGGTTCGCACGCCCAGTTCCTTGCGCGGGCCGATCGCGTATTTCATCGCCGGGTGCAGGCTGGGGGCAAAGAGAAAGGCGATCCCGACCTCGTTCAGGCATTTTTCCATGCTCTCGACTGTAGCGGTCAGATCAACGCCCAGTTCATCGAGGACGTTGGCGCTGCCGCATTTGCTCGAAACCCCGCGGTTGCCGTGTTTGGCGACGGTCACGCCTGCGCCGGCGATCACAAAGGCCGAGGCGGTGGAAATGTTAAAGGTGTGTGCGCCGTCGCCTCCGGTTCCGACAATATCGACGGTGATCTCAGAAGGACTTTTGACCGGTGTGAGTTTTTCGCGCATGGCCTGCGCGGCCCCAGCGATCACATCGGGTGTTTCGCCCTGAATGCGCAGGGCGGTCAAAAAGGCGCCGATTTGTGCGTCGGTTGCATCGCCGCTCATGATATCGGTGAGGGCGGCGTAGGCTTCGTCGCGGCTGAGTGTTTTGCCGTCGATCAGGCGTTGAATGGCTTGCTGGATCATCTTTTTTTCTCCCTGTAGTCTCTGCGTGATTGACACCCTAATGGAGCAATCATACGCTGTCTAACCAATTTCAATCCAAGGAAAATGTAATGTCACATACACCGTTTGCTTGTACCAGTCCATCTGATGAAAAGGCGATGCTTGATGCCGTGGATGCCGATTCGTTTGACGATCTTTTTTCGGCCATTCCGCCGGAGTTGCAGGCCGATTCGTTTGACGTCCCGCCGGGTCTGTCCGAGATGGAAATGATGCAGCACATTCGCAAACTTGCCCGCAAAAACTCCAGCGATTTGACCAACTTCTGCGGCGCGGGCTTCTATGACCACTTTATACCCGCCGCGGTGAATTCGATCACGTCGCGCGGCGAATTTTTCACCGCCTATACGCCCTACCAGCCCGAAGCCGCGCAGGGAACCTTGCAGGCCGCCTACGAATATCAGACCGCCATCGCCCGCCTCACGGGCATGGAGGTCTCCAATGCCTCGCTGTACGACGGCGGCACCGCGCTCTTCGAAGGAATGATGATGGCGCTGCGCATCACCAAGCGCAATCGCGTACTGGTCGACGAAGGCGTCAGCCCGATCTACCGCACCATGCTCCAGAGCTATACCAAAAACTTAAACATCGAGTATGTGGAGGTTCCAATCTCCAGTGAAGGCGTCGCGGACCGTGCGGCCTTCAAAGCTGCGCTCACCGACGAGGTCGGTGCCGTGCTGATTCAAAATCCCAACTTTTTTGGATGCATTGATGATCTGACCGACCTAATTGAAGAGGTTCATGCGGTCAAAGCGATCTCTGTGCTCTCGGCCTATCCGGTTTCGCTCGGCCTCATTAAAACGCCCGGCGAAATGGGCGCGGACATTGTGACGGGTGAGGGACAGAGTCTCGGCCTGCCGCTTTCGTTTGGCGGCCCGTATCTCGGTTTTATGGCGACGCGCAAAAAGCTGGTCCGCAATATGCCCGGCCGTATCGTTGGCGCGACGCAGGACAAACAGGGCCGCCGCGGATTCGTACTGACGCTTCAGGCGCGCGAACAGCATATCCGTCGCGAAAAAGCCGCGTCGAACATCTGCACCAACGTACAGCTTTGCGCGCTTCGCGCCGTGGTCTATCTATCCTTACTCGGCAAGCAGGGCTTTGTCGATGTCGCGCGTCAGTGCATGGATCGCGCGGGCTACGCCTGGACCCGCCTGAAAGCCATCGAAGGCGTCGAGCCGTTATTTGATCGCCCCTTCTTTAACGAGTTCGCGCTCAAACTCCCCAAAGACGCCAGCGAGGTCGTCAGCGATTTGATCGAAGAGGGCATCGCCGCCGGCTTCCCTGCCGGGCGCTACTACGACGGGATGGAAAACGTTCTCTTGTTTGCCTTCACCGAAAAACGAACGAAGAAGGAAATCGATATTTTAGCCGCGAAACTGGAGGCGGTGCTATGAAGCTGATTTATGAATTGAGTTCAAAGGGGCGGGGTGGCGTGCGGATTCCGGAGGATCGCATTTCGGTCGGCGAAATTATTCCGTCGGAGCTGCTGCGCGGGGATCTGGCGGAACTGCCGGAAGTGTCGGAGAGCGAAGTGGTGCGTCACTACACCCGCCTGTCGCGTCTTAACTATTCGGTCGATACAGAGTTTTATCCGCTCGGTTCCTGCACCATGAAGCATAACCCGCGCGCTTGCGAGGCCGCCGCGTCGATGCCCGAGCTGTGCGAAACCCATCCGCTCTGGCCGCAACTTCGCCACGGCGGACTGCTGACGCAGGGGTCGCTTCAGATTCTTTACAACACCGAGCGTCTGCTCTCCGAGATCACGGGTCTGGCCGAGTTTACCCTTCAGCCGCTGGCCGGTTCGCACGGCGAGCTGACCGCGATTATGATGATGGCGGCCTATCACCGCGACCGCGGAAATAAGAAGACCCACATTATCATTCCCGACTCGGCGCACGGAACCAATCCGGCCAGCGCGGCGCTCGGTGGCTACGGAGTCGTCACTGTGGAGTCCGATGAAGACGGCGTGATGGATTTGGAGAAATTCAAAGAGGCGCTTAATGACGAAACAGCGGGGGTGATGCTGACTTCTCCGAATACGCTGGGTGTTTTTAATCCGAAGATTAAGGAGATTACTGAAGCGACGCATGCGGTCGATGGGCTGATGTATTATGACGGAGCGAACTTCAATGCCATCATGGGCCGCATCAAACCCGGTGACCTGGGCTTTGATCTGTGTCATCTCAATCTGCACAAATCGTTTTCGACGCCGCACGGCGGCGGCGGCCCCGGCTCTGGCCCGGTGGGTGTTTGTGAAAAACTTCGTTCTTATTTGCCGATTTCGCGCGTGGCGAAGACCAAGGACGGTCTCTATACGCTGGATTACGAGCATCCGAAGAGCATCGGGTACATCGCACCATTTTACGGAAATTTTTCCATTCTGGTTCGGGCGTATGCGTACATGCTGATGCTTGGAAAAGATGGATTGCGCGGAACCAGTAATCGCGCCGTGCTCAACGCCAACTACCTGCTCGAAAAACTGCGCGGTTCATTCGCGGCGGCTTCAGATGGACGTTGTGTGCACGAATGTGTCTTCAGTGGCAAAACACTGGGCGAGGGAGTTCACACGCTCGATTTGGCTAAAGCATTGCTCGACCGTGGGGTGCATGCCCCGACGGTTTATTTCCCGCTCAACGTGCCGGAAGCCATCATGATTGAGCCGACCGAAACCGAGACCAAAGAGACGCTCGACGAGTTTGTGGACATGATGAACGAGATCGCGGAGCTTTCCAAAACCGATCCGGAGGTGCTGAAAGCCGCACCGGTCACCACGCCGGTTGGACGTCTCGACGAAGTTGCCGCCGCCAAAAATATGGATCTGGTGTACGTGCAACCTGCGGTTGCGGAGTAGTGGAGTGAAGGGCTCTATTCATCAGTAACTAAACTGGGGAAATTTGATCAGAATAATTAGGGACAGAATAATACTGAACAGGATCAGGGGCCCTCATTTGGGAAATCATTCTGTCCGTAATTATTCTGATTAAATATATTTTTGCTGCACTAGTTTTCTGTGGTTAAAAAATGGAGCTGAAAATGATTAAGCATATTGTTGTCTGGCCGATGAAAGAGGAGACCACCGCTGAACAGAAGGCGGAGATCAAAGCACGCCTTGAAGGGCTGACCCAAATCATTCCGGAGCTGAAGGTGATGGAAATCGGCATCGATGACGGTAGTGGAACGATGTCGCTAACTTCCGAATTTTCCTCACAGGAAGATTTGGACATTTATCAGGCTCATCTGGCGCATCAGGACGTGGTCGCCTTCGTCAAACCCCTCGTTGTCGGACGGGCTGTCTGCGACTACGAGATTTAATCTTCCAACGTGTGTTCGGCAATCTGATTGGCATCGGTTCGTTTGTCGCGGTCATTTTCACCAAGGAGTCCGACCGTTCCCGCTTGGCCGACATCCACAATGGCGATATCCAGACCGATTTCCTCGTCCACATAGATCTCCGACTCGCTGCATTTGCGGCGGGTTGTTGAATCGAACGAATCGTATAGCGGCACCCTGGCCTCATAGATGAAGCGGGTTCCTTCAAGCACGACCATCGCTTTGACCGGATTATGGACCGGAATTTCCCCCAGACCGCCCAAGCGAATCCGCGAGGTTTTGTCAGCGGTCATCCCGATCAGGTAACGCTGTGCGCTGCTTTGAGTTTTTGAGTAGTCCGCCGGAGTGCTTCCGGTATCGCCACGCACATAGATTTCCACGCCGTCCTGTGCGTTGGAATTCACGAGGCCGTCTTTTAGAACGATGTCGGTGTCATCGTACTGAACGGCAATGTAGATGACCGCATCCTCATCCCACGCGAGCGACCACTTAGCATCCGAAATGTTTGCGGGGTTGCCCTCAATGGTTACTTCTAGCGGGAACCATTTGGCCCGACGCCAGTCATTGAGATTCCCGTCAATTCGAATGCGTCCAGATTCGGGAATATCCGTCGATTGCTTGGTTTGGGCACAAAGAGATCCCGCGAGAATCCCAACGATAAGCAGCGCTGTGGTCAATCGATTCATCGGCGGGCACTCCTATTTTTTAGGTTGGGACGATGTCGCCGACGCCATCCAGGATGTAATCTGGCTGGTAGGCATATTTGGGGAGATCTTTGCGCCGGGTGACACCGCTCAACACAAGAACGGGTGCAATCTCCGCTTCCACACCCGCGATGATATCGGTGTCCATGCGGTCACCCACGATGGCGGTTTCTTCGCGTCGGCAGCCCAGATTTTTGAGCGCGTTGCGCATCATCAGTGGGTTGGGTTTCCCGACATAATACGCCTTGGATCCGGTAGCCAGTTCAATTGGAGCCAGAAGGGCCCCCGTTGCGGGAACAATCTGTCCGCCTTCGACTGGGCCGGTTAGATCCGGGTTTGTTCCAATCAGTTTTGCGCCATTTAGAACCAGTTTCGTGGCATGGCAAATACGGGCGTAATCATAATTCGGGCTCTCGCTCACCACCACGTAATCGGGGTTGGTGTCGTTGATCGAGTAGCCTACGTCGTAGAGCGCGTTGATGATCCCTGCGTCGCCGATCACATACGCGCTTCCGCCCGGCTTTTGGGTCGCCAGAAACGTGGCGGTCGCCCGTGCACTAGTATAAAAGTGGCTCTCATCTACAGTGAGCCCCATGCGGGCCAGTTTTTCACTCAGCTCGCGTAGAGTGCGTGCACTACTATTCGTCAGAAAAACAAATTTCTTCTTTTCCTGCTGAAGCCACTGCACAAATTCCAACACGCCTGGCAACAGGTTACTGCCGTGGTAAATCACGCCGTCCATATCGCAGATGAAGGCCTTCTTATCCTGTAAATTTTTCATTGTCTCTCCAAATGGGTTGTCTTGGAAACGCAAAGCGCTGTATGCCGACACAGTCGGTTCCAAGGTTTGGAAAAAACGATAGACCTTTTTCCAAACATTGGAAACTTTTCTTCAAACATCATGTCACGCCGTAGCCTTGGCGATGACGGACGGAACTTTTAAGAGAATTTCCCCCAATGCCTGGAACTTTATGCCCGGTGCCTTTGTTCCTTTGTGCCTCTCCCTATTGCAGAATTCGCGGGGTGAGGGTGATGTCGGTGACCGAGTTTTCGCCACTACTTCCGCGTCCGATCAGGAACTTAGATGAAAAATCCTCATCCTTTGAAAATCCGCCAATGGAAATGGTTTGCCCATCACGAACGGTGACCTCGGTGGCGAGATGTGTGAACTGAATACTCTGCCTGTCGCCGTTTTCGAGTCGTCCGCTCAGTTCCGGTGTCAGCCGGACGCGGATCAGTCCCGGAGCGATAATCGTCGGCTCCATCATCAGAAACGACCCTACATCACGCCACTCGATTTCGACGTTCCGAACGTAGCCGTAGCGGTGGCCGTATTCGGTCAGCCAGGCGATGTAGGGGACTCGTTCGCCCACGCGGATCGACGCAGAGCGCCCGTCAGCGGCCACCAACATTTGAGTGGTATTTTCACGCGTCGTGGTGCTTTGGTTGATCAGATTGCCCTGAAGCGATCCGTGAACCCCGTCGCGATTGATGACAATTGGGCCTTTGGGACGGATGCCAATTTCGCGGTCATAGGATCCGCCGCGGGTACCGAACTGAACGTCAACCCGAATATTTTTCGGCGGCGCATCGAGATCGCGAAGCATTTGCCGGACGATGTCATGCTGTTCAGGCGTGCCGCGCACCACGAGGGTTTTGCCGACGGTTTGCACAACGAGCCCGTTGGCCGATGGCATCATCATTGGAATGACAGCGGCGACCTCCGTTACATCGGCGTAGCGAACCTTGTAGACTTTGAGAGGGTCCTCTTGTTGAGGGGGCGTTTTGGCAGGGGCGGTTTCCTGTCCTGAGCCTTGTCGAAGGGTTTCCGCGGCGGGAGCCGGGGACTGGATAACGGGAAGGGTCTCCTGTCCTGAGTTGGGTCGAAGGGTTTCTGGAACGGGAGCTGGTCCGGACATTGCCAAAACTAAAGGAAGCAACGCAAAGGAAGCGGTTTTCATATTAGTACCTCTCTTTTCTACGAGAGAGGTCTACACCGGCTTCCGGTTTTTGCCACTCCCCTGCGGGTGGTTTCTTTTTGAAATGCCGCGCTTCCGGACTAAGACATGCTGGTGCTCTTATTCTTGGCCTTCTCTTTTTTGGCCTGCCGTTTTTCTTTGAGGCTGAGTTGCGGCTGTTTCTTTTTTTCCCTTTGGCCCTTATCTTTTTTTCCTTTGTCGCCCATGTCCATTCCTCCGGTTGCTGGTTTTGATATCCAATGCTGAAGGTTCGTTATGGCATCCGCATGAGGGTGCCGGGGGCAGGTGTGTTTAGAACCGATCCGTCGAACGCTCACAACGGTACAACCTTTTCTAGGAACCGCAACACATTCCGCGTGGAGCGGATAAAGAGTCTTTGTACTGAATCCAGTTAATGGTCAGTCAAAGGCTGTGGGAAGATCCGGATTCAGGTGATGGCGATGGAGGAGCTCGATGTGTTGCGGGAGGGTGCGGTGTTGTGAGAGCGGCGGCAGGTCGTTCAGGTCGAAAAAAGCGGACTCAATGATATCATGGCACAGCGCATCGGCTTCGCCGGTGAGCTCGCACAGGAACATCAGTTTATAGATGTGGAATGGGTGGGCGTGCGCGGTTTCCGTTTTGTAGTGCAGGTCGCGGTCGAGCACGGCGGCGAGCTTGCAACACCGGACGGGATAGCCGGTTTCCTCGCGCATTTCGCGGATGACCGCTTCGGACGGCGTATCATTCACGTCCGCCCAGCCGCCGGGAAGGCTCCATAGCCCATCGTCCTTTTCTTTGGAAAGCAGGACGTTGCCGTCCTGAAAGACCGCGCCGCGCACATCGATTTTTGGCGTGGCGTAGCCGGATTCGTTTTTGAAGATTGTTTTCCAGTGCGCCTGAGTGACATCAGAGGATGCGGCCATCATTTCGGCGGCCAGCTCGCGTAGCTCTTCGCACCGTTCTTTTTCGTAGGGGTCTTGGGTGTAGGTCAGTCCGGTTTGCGCCAGTGCCGCAATTTTTCGGGCCCACTCGATGGTTTTAGACATGATGATTATTTTTTAGCGGCGTCGGAGTCCTGGTAGTCCGAGAACTTCATCGACATGACGCGCGAGACGCCGCGGTTGGGCATGGTGACCCCGTAGATCACGTCGGCGGCGGCAATGGTCTGGCGGCTGTGTGTAATCAGAATGAACTGCGAACCGGTGAGGAAGGTTTGAACCATCGCCACAAAGCGGTTGACGTTGGCTTCGTCGAGCGCGGCATCGAGCTCGTCGAGCACGCAGAAGGGGCTGGGCTTCACTTTAAAGAGAGAGAAGAGCAGAGCCACGGCGGTCATGGTGCGTTCGCCCCCGGAGAGGAGCGAAATCGTCTGGAGTTTTTTTCCGGGTGGGCGGGCGATAATTTCGATGCCCGATTCGAGAATGTCCTCTTCGTCTACCAGGACCAGTTTCGCAGACCCGCCGCCAAAGAGCTGTTTGAACATTTCACCGAAGTTGGCATTCACTTTGTCGAAGGTGTCTTTAAATAGTTCGGTGGTGGTCTCATTGATCTTCTTGATCATCTCGAGCAGCTGGCTTTTGGCTTTTGTCAGATCGTCTTCCTGCTGGTTGAGGAAGGCAAAGCGTTCTTCGAGCTCGGCGTGCTCTTCGATGGCGACGAGGTTGACGGGACCCATAGCGTCCAGTTTGGTGCGATGCTCAGCGACTTGTGTTTCGAGCTCTTCCATGTCTGGACGTTCGTCTTCCCACTCGGGTTCCGGCTCGCGGGCCAGCTCTTCCATCGTGATGTGCCAGGTGCTTGTCAGGCGGTCGACCGCATTCTGGTGGCGCATTCGCTGTTCGGCCAGTTCCACTTCAAAGGTAGTCTTGCTGCCTTGTAACTCTTCGAGCTTCTGCTGGAGCGCGCGCAGGCTGTGTTCGCGTTCGGAAAGAGCGGTGGTTTTGCTTTCGCGGATCTGACGGGCCTCGGCCAGTTTGGTTTCGGAGACGGCGACGGATTCGGTGAGTCCGCCCAACTGTTCTTCGGCGGCGGTGCTGGTCTGCTTGAGCTGGGCGATACGCTCCTGATAGCTGTTGACGCCGCGCGTGCGTTCTTCGATGACGTCCTGAAGTTCTTTCAGGCGTGCTTCGAGGGGTTGGCGGCGGCTGAGGAGTGATTCGAGCCGTTGCTCGCGCTGGGAAAATTGAACGCGGCACTCGGAGGTTTCGGCGAGGACTTCGGAGCGATGCTCTTCGAGCGTGTTGAGGGTATCGGCCTGCGAGGAAATTGTTTGGCGGGTTTGGGTGAGTTTCTCACGCGCCTCGGCCCCTTCGCGGGCGACGGCGGTTCGCCGGTCTTCGCCGGAGCCTTTTTCGCCGAGGAGTGCGTTGAGTTCGAAGGTGACGGTTTCGACCCGTTCCTGTGCGGTTTTGAGTTCGCGGGCGATGACTTGCGCTTCGCCTTCCTGAACGGCCAGTGAGCGGCGGCGATCCGCGAGCTCATTGCGGGCTGCTTCGAGTGCGTCGCCTGCGCCGCTCTGTTCAGCGCGGAGGGCCTCGAGCCGGGCGCGTTTTTCGGTCAGCTCTTTTTCCAATCCTTGGATATCGTTTTGGAGCTGTTCGCGCAGATGGTGGCGACCCAGTGGGTTGACTTCTCCATCTTCCGGTTTCCACAGTTCGGCCGCGCCTTCGGCGGTCAGCAGTTCGCCCTTTTGGGTGACGAAGACGGCACCGGCGGGCAGGGTGAGGGGAATGGATTGCAGGCTATCGGCCACAAATACATTGGCGAGCAGTCGGGCGGCCAGCGGACGAACTTCATCCGCGCAGGAAATTTTGTGAAGCAGAGAGTCTGCTGTGGCGGCAGGGGCATCGCCATCGGCGGAGAGGAGGCGCACGGCGCCGTGATCGCTTCCGGCCAGCAGAGTGAGCACATTGCGGGCACCCGTACGGCTTTTAACCACCAACGCATCCATCCAGGGGCGGAGGACCGCTTCGAGGGCGGTTTCAAATCCATCGGCGGCGGTGAATTGTTCGGCGAGCGGGCCGATTACATTTTCGTCGCCGGTTTCGAGCAGGTGGCGTGCTCCGGCAGGGAAGCCCTCTTCGCGGGCTTCGAACACCATTTCTAAGCGGGCGTTTTTATCGGCCAGCTGACGACCCAATTCGGTCGTTTCGTTTTGCAGGGTTTGAATCTGTTCGGCAAAGGAGGTTCGTTTGCCGCGAAGTTCTTCGAGCTGTTGTTCCTGCGTGCGGACCGCCAGTCGCAGGCCTTCAACCTGTTCGGCCATCCGGGTCTGGCGTTCTTCGTAGGAGGCGAGCGCGCGTTCGAGCCCGCTTTTTTCGGCGGCGAACTGCTCTTTGCGGATGACGCTGGCGCGCTCCTTGGCATCGACTTCTGACAATTCGTTTTGCAGGCGGCCGATCCGTCCGTCGAGCTCCATCGATTCGCCGCGCAATTGGTTCAGTGCTTCGCGGCCCGCGTGAACCTCTGCTTCGGTTTTGCGTTGCTGTTCGGTCGCTTTTTCGAGGTCGGCCTTGGCCGTTACTTTTTCGGCTTCAGCGGTTGTAATTTGTGTGACGATTTCCGCCAGCGCGTTTTGATGGCCGGACAGATGTTCCTGAGCGGTTTCGGACTCTTTGGTGTTTTGCTGTGCGAGCGATTCGAGTTCGGTGACGCGTTCCGCATTGGTTTGAATGGTTTGGCGAGCGCGTTCGAGCTCGTTTTTCACGCGCATGGATTCATCCATGGCGGTACTGATATCGTTTTCCAACCCTTGGAGTTCTGCGCGCAGGGCATCGGTCTGTCCGTTGGCCGCATCGATGGTGTGGTGATGTTCGTCCACCTTCAGGCGAAGGGCTTCGAGCTGGCCTTTGATTTCGGTGATGCGTGTGTCGAGCTCGGCGAGTTGGTTACGGGTGACATAGATATCGAGTTTGCGCAGTTCGGTTCGGATCGTTTTGTAGCGCTGAGCTTTGCTGGCCTGTCGCTGGAGGGAGATAATCTGCCGTTTCACTTCGCGGATGACGTCGGCCAGACGAAGCAGGTTGGCTTCGGTCTGCTCGAGTTTGCGCAGCGCCTCTTTTTTATCGGTCTTGTATTTGGTGATGCCGGACGCCTCTTCGAAAACAGCGCGGCGGTCGTCGGGGCGCGACGAGAGAATCTGGTCGATTTTCCCCTGTTCCATAATGGAGTAGGAGTCGGTGCCGACGCCGGTATCCATAAAGAGGCGGTGGATGTCTTTGCGGCGGCAGGCTTTTTTGTTGATGAAATAGTCGCTCTCGCCGGTGCGGAAGACGCGGCGGGTGATGCTGATCTCGTGGAGGCCGAGGTCGAGAGTCTGTTCGCAGTCGGCGAGGGTAAGGGTGACTTCGGCCATGCCGAGCGGTTTATAGGTGTCTGTTCCGTTAAAGATGCAGTCTTCCATGGTGGCACCGCGCAGGGCGCGAGCGCGCGATTCGCCGAGCACCCAGCGGACGGCATCGGAGACATTACTTTTTCCGCAACCGTTCGGTCCGACGATGGCCGTCATGCCCGGCTCGAACTCGAGGTGTGTTTTTTCAGCGAAGCTTTTAAAGCCAACGATCTCTATGGATTTCAAATACATCCGCGCATGATGCCATCGCGTGCGGGGCGGGGCAATCCCGCAGGGCTCAAAAGTTGTCAACGCAAAGAAAATTAACCATCCGCCGCCGCCAACCTCCGCGGCTAAAGCTTCCGCCTTCGTACAACTACGGCGCGACGAGATGGAGGTCAGGCGGCTATGGCGGGACCGGCTGAGTGGACACAGATGAACCTAGTGCGGCATAGCCGCAACCAAATTTAGAACCACCGAACACACCAAATTTTAACCAACGAATGAATAAAATCCACGAAAAGCCTTTATATCCCACGGATGTTTACATAAGCGCAGCCGACCCACGGATCGTTTCAAACACGGGTTTTCCTGGATTTTGGTGTTTGTTGTGGCAATTCCTACAACCAAACAAATCCAAAATGAGCCTAAATGAGACACTCCCCCCCCCCCCCCCCTCCGGAGGGGGGCAGGGAAATCCCTCTGAAAAAATAAACCATTTTCAAATGTCAAAGAGCAGGCAGCGAATGTCTCTACAACATCCCCTGTTACCTATAAGGAGAAAAATCAAACGAAACCCGGTGCGGGCACCGATCGCCGGGAGACAGGCTTTGCTAGTGTAAAGCGATGACACGAACCCGCGTCGCCGAAGGCTATGCAGGTCAAGAGTACTGAAAGGAAACGCAGTTTCAAAAAGTGTTCGGAAAAGGGGGCGACAGAGGGCAAGATGCTTTCCATTATGAAACGAAGCATATGGACATCAATTGTTGTGTTTGCGGTCGCGTTGAGTGTTTTGCTCTGTGCGGCCAATCTCTGGCTTGGATCTCTCAATCAGGATGAGGGGTGGTACCTGTACGCGGCGAAGCAGGTGGCGAGTGGTGAAATCCTTTATCGCGACTTTATGTTTACGCAGGGGCCGGCGCTGCCGGTGGTCTATGGGGTGCTTTTTCCAATCATTGAAAAACTCGGGGTTGCGGGCGGTCGGTTGATCACGACGCTGTTTGGTTTGGGGGCGGTCGGTCTGGCGGCGTGGCTGGCGGCGCGGTCGGCGAAACGGTTTGCAAAAACGGCGGCGTTATGTGCACTGATTCTGGCGGGCGTGAATGTGTACCAGAGTTATTTCACGACGATTGTGAAGACCTATAGCCTGTGTGCATTTTTTCTGACGGCGGGGTTCGTGGCGCTGAGTTTTGCGAATGGGAAGCGCGGCGCGAGCGGCGCATTCTGGGGTGGGTTTCTGCTGGCGCTGGCCGCCTGTACGCGACTCTCGGCCGGGATTGCGCTTCCGATCGCAGGAATCTGGCTGATTGTGAACCGGCGAAAAGTTTACCCCTTCGGGGCAAACCTTGTAAAAGGTAGGACGTTGAATGTAGGAGGTCGACTTTCACATTTCACATTTCACATTCCACGTTTCACAGCTCTCCCCGCCTGGCTGGTATTCGGTCTGGGTGGCGGCTTTGTGCTGGCGGTGGGGCTAGGTTCGTTTTTTGTCATGGCTCCAGAGAACACGCACTTCGCGCTGTTCGGTTATCATGCGGGGCGTTGTCCGGGTGGGGTTATCGAGCTGTTGGCGCTGAAGGCGGGGTTTGTTTCCCGTTTTGTGCAGGCCTATTTTGTTTTTACGGCGGGCTGTGTGCTGGCCTTTATTTTCCGGCGGCATCACCGCCATATTCGTGAGCGCGATCTGGCGGGGCCGGATAGCCGTCCGCGGCTGACGGAGCTTTTGAAGCAGGCGAATGAAGTGGAGTCGCCGTTTGCGCATAGTTTGATTTCGCTTCTTTGGATGACGGGTGCGGCGATTACGTTGGTGCATTTTGCCGCGCCGTTCCCGTACGACGACTATCAAGTGATTGTGTTTCCGGTGCTGGCCGCTGCGCTGGCGGCGACGCTGGTTCCGCGCTGTCCGGAAAAACAGTTGGTGCGTGTTGCGCTAGCGGTGTTGCTGGTTTCGGCGGCGGCCTCTTTTTCGTCGCCGGTGAATCAGGACTGGCTGATCCGCGGGCGGGATCGTATCTGGTGGAAGTTTAAATCAACACCCGATCTGGTTGCGTTGCGGTTGGCCGGGGCGAACATTCGCGAGCAGCTGGGCGAAGACGATCTGCTGTTGACGCAGGACACCTATCTGGCGATAGAGGCGGGTGCACGTGTTCCGCACGGTTTGGAGATGGGTCCGTTTTCGTATTATCCGGAGATGGAGCGCGCGCAAGCTGAGACACTGAATCTTTTGAATACAGAGATGCTGGTCGAGCTCCTTTCTGAGACGACTGCATCTGTTGCGGCGTTCAGCGGGTATGGGCTAACGATCGCTTCGCCGCAGATCGAAGAGAACTCTTCCAAGGATGGGAAGGCGCTACGAGCCGTTTTAGAAATGAAGTACACAAAGACCTCTGAGATTCTGAACTTTGGCCAGGCCCACACGGTGCTGGAGATTTTTAAAAGAAAATCTCCAGCAGAATGATGAAAGATGAACTATGAGTTATGAATGATGTGCCGCATAGCGCCTTTTCAGGGCCTCCTAATTCGAGGCCTGATAACCAATTAACTTTTAACGGATGACTGTTGCCATGAAACTATCCATCGTCATTCCTTATAAAAAGCGATAAAAAAAACGGCACACCCGAGGGTGCGCCGTTCTTTCGTCGTGTGAGACGAGGGCTGGGTTACCAGCGACCTCCGCCGCCACCACCACCGCCGCCGCCGTAGCCACCGCCACCGCCGCCGCCGTATCCACCACCGCCACCGCCACCGCCGCGGCGATCGCCGTGGGGTTTAGGTTGGGATTCGTTCACACGAATCGCACGGCCTTGGAGGTCAGCGCCGTTGAGGGCGTCGATTGCAGCTTGTGCTTCCGTTGCATCGGGCATTTCAACAAAGCCGAAGCCCTTAGAACGACCCGACATGCGGTCGAGGATCACGCGAGCCGAAGATACGGCGCCGTGCTGCTCAAAAAGTTCCTGAAGGTCAGGGTCGGTTGCCTGGTAAGGCAAGTTTCCTACGTAGATGTCCATCTGTTCTTCTCCTGTGTCATTTCAACTTAATTCAAACCAATTCCTGACCCATGACACGGAGCCCTTGAACCGATGCAACGTCCCTTTGGACGAACGCAAACGGGAAGATGACACAAAGCCCGCGAAAAGGAAACCTTTATTTTCCAATGCTTTCGGCCCTGAAAAATAGATTTTTGACTGCCGTTGAGCGGATAATGACGCTATGTTTTTTCGATCCTTAGTTTAACGGATCGATCACCGTTCATGAAACTGTCCATTATCATTCCAGCTCACAACGAAGAGCATCGCCTGCCGCCGATGTTGGAGGCATATGCATCTTTTTTTTCCGAGAGATACGGAGAAGGGGTGGAGCTTCTTGTTGTCCCCAACTTTTGCGATGATCGAACTGCAGAGGTTGCAAAAAAAATCGGCCGATGTTTTCCTCAGATCAGTGTGCTGGATGATCCGGGTCGTGTCGGCAAGGGTGGGGCGGTTCTGCTTGGGTTTTCTAAGGCGAAAGGCGGATTGATCGGTTATGTGGATGCTGATGGTGCAACACCACCTGATGCTTTTGATGATCTCGTTCGGCATAGTGGGGAGGCTCCGGTTGTAATTGCTTCTCGTTGGTGCAAGGGAGCAGTTGTCGAGCCTGCACAACCCCTTTTGCGCCGGATTACCTCGCGCGCATTTAATCTGCTTACCAGAGTGTTGTTTGGGTTCAGGCTTACGGATACGCAGTGCGGAGCGAAAGTGTTTGATCGTGATGTGGTCGAATCCATACTGGCTCATGGCGGTACCGTGACTCAGTGGGCTTTTGATGTGGATCTGCTGCTCGAAGCCAAGCGTGCCGGCTTTGGTATTTTTGAGATTCCTACAACTTGGCGGGATGTTGAAGGGTCTAAAATTGTTGTTACTGAATCGTCTCTTGAAATGCTGGTGGCTGTTTTTCGGCTGCGGTTGCTCTATTCTCCATTTAAGTGGATTGTGACCCTTTATGATCGGACCCTCGGAAGAAATGGCAATGCAGGCACTTCTGATCATTTGATCCGGCATAGTTTGCTTCTTGCCATGGGGAGTCAGGTTTCCAACGGGGCGAATCTGCTGTTTCAGATCGTTATGGCTCATCTGCTGGTGGGGGATGATGCGGTTGAGTATGGGGTTATGGCCGCAATGATGGGCTCGATTCAGTTAATTTCCGTTCCGCTGGGTGCTGTGGGGCGAAGTATGACGCATGCCGTGGCGTTGGCCTGTAAGGAGAATCGACGGGAGGAGGTCATTGGAATGGTCCGCGTTGTTTCTCGCGATTTGATGTTGGTTGCGTTCCTTCCTGGATTGGCGGCTGTGGTGTTTTCTCGACAACTTGCCAAGGGCTTTCATATCGAGAGTGTGCTGCCCGTTATTATCGTCGTCGTGACGATTGCGGTAAGAATTCTTATGCCGGTATTTCAAGGCGCGTTGACGGGAATTCAGGCGTTTCGGAGTTCGGCGGTTTTGGGGGCTGTGCAAAGTGTATTGCGAGTGGTTTTGGCTGCTATTTTGGTGTTTGCGGGGATGGGAGCAGCCGGGGCTCTCGGGGGCAATATGTTGGCGATGCTTGGAGCATTGGTACTTGTGATGGTGCTAGTGTATCGTATGTTGCCGAGTTGCAGTGCGAAGGCATTCCGGCCCGTTGGGTTTTATCGTTCGGTTGTCCTGTATTTTTTTGCCATGGCGGGACTCGCGCTGTTAACCATGTCCGATGTGGTGATTGTGAAGCGGTTTTTTAGTCCCGAAGAAGCGGGGACTTATGCATTGGCTGCGATGGTTGCCCGCATTGTTTTCTTTTTGCCGTTGCCGATTGGAGCTGCCATGTTCCCCAAGGTTGTCTCGATTTCGGGGAACACGGGGCAAGCGGTTAAGACGTTTCGAAAAGGGCTCGTCATGACCATGTTGTGCCTGCTGGTTCCTGCATTGATGCTGGAGTGGGTGCCCTCGTTCTTTATTCGCATTCTGACAGGTGTTTCTGATGAGCGTACTGCTTCGCTAGTGCGCCTGCTTGTTATCGCGTATCTTCCTTTGCCGCTCATTACTTTGATTGTTAACTATCATTTGGCGCAGTCACGTACCGTTCGGGTGGCTATTCCGCTTCTTTTGTCGGCGGGGGCTTACATATTAGGTGCAAAGGTACTTGGTGGCGGTGTGGTGCGGGTGCCGATTCTTTTAGGGGGATCCGGTTATGCTCTGCTTGCATGGTTTGGTTTGTGTTCGATATACAAGTCAATCAGAGGTGGCCGAGTTCACAGAGGGCGGGCGTTAATTGATGAAACGTGTTGAATGTGAGGAGATGGCGTGAACAGCAGTTTTTATAGTACATTGAAGCAACGCATATGGATCATCCTGATTCCTGTCGCTTTTTGCTTGGTTCTTTTCCAAGATGCGATCTTTACCTCGCAGACGCTTTTTCATATGGATTGGGCTCCGTATTTTCCTCGTAGCAACTGGATCGGTCCTTGGCAGCATTTTGTTGTGAATCATGCGCCGTTCAGCCTGATGCACATCATGAAGGCGTGCCTGCCTCTGCGGTTTTATCATGTGGCATTTTATATTGTGTCGATCTGCGGAACGGTTTGGGCGCTGACTGCCTATTTGCGCGATCGTACGCTTTCTGTGGGGGCCGCTCTTCTCGGTGGTCTTGCTTTTGGTTTTTCTGGCTACTGCGCGTCCCTTGTGTCGGCTGGGCATCGTGGGGTGTTTGAAGCCTGTCTTTCTGCTGCGGTGCTTCTCTTTGTCGGCTCGCGGGCCATTCGCCGGGGCAATTGGTTTTATTACTTCTATTCAGCACTGGCGATTGCCTTGGTGATCGGGACACAACCGGATGTGTTTTTTATTCTTCTTCTTGTAGTTGGGCCTCTATTGCTCGTCGATTTGGTTCATGAATTGAGGGCAAAGAGCGAAGGCTGTATCAAGACGTTGTCATTGGGTGCTCTTGTTTTCGTTGTCGCGATGACGATAACCGGCTGGCGCGGTGTTGAGAAAATTATCACCAACTTTCTTCCGGGTCGGGAGGCCCTGATTGAGCAGTCCGGGGCTACCGGGGAAGGCGGCAGCGAACGGAGCAAGTGGATCTTCTGCACCAACTGGAGTCTGCCGCCATCGGACTGCGTAGAGCTTGTGGCGCCGCTTGTTCTAGGGGTGGAGTCGACCGATCGTGAACTGCCGTTTTGGGGAAAGCTGGGGCGCTCTTATGATTGGCAACCCGGAGCTCCCGGATTTCCCAACTATCGGCAAAACACGGTCTATGCTGGCGGCATTCAGCTTGTCTTGGCTTTCTACACGATATTATTGCTGTTCCGCCGTTCTCGGGCGGGGAACCAACCGGACCGCGCGCTTCTGACCGTTGCTGCAGTCTTGGTCGTTGTGTTGTTTGTGCTGGCGCTGGGCCGCTACTCTCCTTTTTATCGTCTTTTTTATGCATTGCCGCTGGCGAGTTCCATCCGTTGTCCTGTCAAGTTCCTGCATGCCGTGAATCTGGCCGGTGCCGTTCTTTGTGCGTTCGGGGCGCAGGCCTTGATGATGCGTTTCCGGGAGAAGACATCGGGGAAAGGTGTTGCTGCTTTGCTTCGAGAACCGGAGGGGATGACTCTTTCAGCGATCCTGCTTGTTCTTGTCGGGCTGGTTGTTGCAAAAGTCGCGGTTGGAAGCGGGTGGGTGAATTTCGGACCTGCGTGGTCTGCGCTGGGTTTTGATGCCGGGGTACAGAACGCGCTTCTCGACCGGCTGACCGCGAGCCTTGTTCACGCCATGCTGGTGTTTGGCTTGATCGGGTTTTTGTTTTTCCGTGCGCTACGGGAGCGGAGTGCCACTTGGTCGAGCTGGGTGCCATGGGTGTGTGTTCTTGCCGTGGCCATCGATATGACCACCGTAAATATCCATTACGTCAATACGGTCGATCTTTCTGTCCAAGAGATGCGCAATGTGATGGTTGAAGACATGATCGCTGGCAAGGATTACGAGCCGCGGGTGCTGGATCTGATCACGGGGTGGAATAAACATAACCCGATCCGGGCGAATTTGGCCGGTTACTATTCACAGGATATTGTGATGGTCGGCAAGGAACAGCGAAAGAATCGGGAGTTTTTTACCGCTTTGCAGCAGGGGGGTGCTTCGATGCAGAAAGCGGTTGCTGATTTCGATGTCGAGTACGTCATTGCACCTGCGAAATTGGCAGGAAATTTGCAGGCATTGGGCAGCTTTTCTGTGGTTGGATCGTATGGTTTTGACGGTAAGAAATTCATTCGAGTGCCGTCAAACCGTGCGGCTGTCGTCCTTTTTTCCGTTCATTAACTTTGGGGTGTTTAGGCCTGGTATGTGGGGAGGGAGATTTGTTCAGATTTCTTGAAGGGACTGAGCAGAGGTGCATGAAATTTTCATCGCAACGTTATTTAAACCAAAGGGCAGTGTTAAAATGATAAACTTACATAATACATATGACCGTCTAATGACGTGGGGTCGCCGAATTATATTTGGCATGCCGGTTCCTGCTGGATTGCTATTTTGGGTTCGCGGCAGACTGTCCCCGTTCTTTTCCTGTATGAAGTCTGGAATCAAACAAAACCTGTCATCCAAATCGCTGGCAAACTTGAGACGGAATACTCATCGTTTGGAGAAGGGATTGAGTCACCGTGTCCGCCGTAAGGTCTTTGGGCTAACGTATATTGAAGAGACTGTTGATCTCTTCGCAGTATTGGCTAAGGAGACTGATGTCGCCAACAGACCCGCTTTGCTGTGGAGCAGGGATGTGCTGAATGCTTATTTCAATCATGTGTCATCGGTCGGAAAGCTTGCTGTACTGCAGCAACGTTATCAGGCAATTTGTGACACATTGATGGTTCGGGGAAAGGGCTCTGTTCCGTTAGGTACTGTGCCGTATTCGTTGTCTCAACGGAAGGGAAGGGCCGTTCCTTATCAGGATATGTATGACTTTGCTCTGTGGCGGCGGAGCATTCGACACTATCAGGATAAGTTTGTGGAAATTTCCATTTTGGAGAAAGCGGTTTGTATCGCAGCTTTGTCCCCGAGCGCATGTAACCGCCAGCCATTCAAATTCCATTTTTATAATAGACCTGACGCTGTTGATAAATTGAGTCGAATTCCGGGAGGAATGACGGATTTTGAACAGCGGAACCAAATTCCTTGTATCGCCGTATTGACCATTGATTATGCTGATTACTTTCACGAACGGGACATGATGGCCCCGGTAATTGATGCGGGTATGGCGGCTATGTCATTTATGTATGCCTTAGAGTCTCTGGGGGTATCCTCAGTCAGCGTAAACTGGCCGTTGCTCCCTAACCGATATCGAAGCATTAGGAGTATCGTTAAGCTTTCTAAAAGTGAAACGCCGGTTT
>Ga0307929_1001235_pt1 | contig 20703 bp, 16 predicted proteins | sample AceLakmetage1330_FD_203160 | JGI IMG/M metagenome (GOLD analysis project Ga0307929, IMG submission 203160) | Saline water microbial communities from Ace Lake, Antarctica - #1330 | ecosystem: Environmental > Aquatic > Non-marine Saline and Alkaline > Saline | place: Antarctica: Ace Lake...
GAACCGTAGACGGCACAATTGGCCGGTTCCTATTACCCATCGGGGGGGGGGCTCTGCTGAGGGTACTTGGACAGTTCATTTTTTTATAAACATACATGGCTGTAACCACCAGCCACAACGAAAAATGAAAGTCTTTTAATTCCAGCATGTTGGTGAGACTTTCTTATAAAAAAAAATACCGATAGCAGAGCCCCCGACGTTTTTGTTCCGGTTGGGTAGCGGGTATTATGCCATTTTTATTATCGAGATACACAAATGGAGCAATATCCCTTGTTCAAATTATGGTTAAATAAATTGGAGCGCCGCATCATTGACATCAGCGGCAGGGAACACCGGGCCCATTTTTTTTCCCTGGAAAGCCTTTTGATATTGATTTCCCTGGTATATCAGATGGTGACCACCTTGAGAGTCAGGCTTTATGATCTGGGCATTTTAAAACGTCATCGATTTCCCTGTCGGGTGATTTCCTTTGGCAATATTGTGGCCGGGGGCAGCGGAAAAACCCCCATGGTGATGCATGCGGCTTCTCTGCTGACTTCCATGGGGCTTGGGGTGGTTGTGATCACCCGGGGATATGGCGGTACCGCCGGTAAGTACGGTGCCGTGGCTGGAGATGGTACCCATTGTTTTCTGGGCCCCAAAGAGGCCGGTGATGAACCGTGCATGATGGCCTGCCGGAAAAAATACCCCGTTATTGTAGACCGGGATCGGGTTCGGGGGGCAAGGCGTGCCATGACAAAATTTTCTCCGGATGTGATTCTTTTGGATGATGCTTTTCAGCATTTGTGCATCCACCGGGATCTTAATATTGTACTCATGGATGCCACAGCTCCCCTGGGAAACGGGAAAGTGCTCCCGGCGGGTCGCTTAAGAGAATCTTTCCATGCCGTGGAAAAACGGGCTGATCTTGTGATGTATACCCGCTGTTTAAGGGGAGAACTTCCCCTTGAAGGTTCATGGAGCCGGGGGAAACCGATTTTCATGACACAACATGTATCCTTTTTGTATCGCTTTATTCAACAGGCGCACCCCTTGTCAACAAAAGACCCATCACTTGCCATGCTCACTGGCAGAACCGCTGTGGTTTTTTCCGCTATTTCGGACAATGGGGGATTTTGCCGTTCGGTGGAACAGTGCGGAGTGAGGGTTCTGGATCATTTTTGTTTCAGGGATCATCATCAGTTTGATGCCCGGGAGATCAAAGACATTCTCCACCGGGCAAGTGCTTTGAAGGCTTCCCTGATCATCACCACGGAAAAGGATTATGCGCGGTTAGGATTTCCTGAAAACTGGCCCGTGGATCTGGCGGTGATGGGGGTAAAAATTGAATTTATTGAAGGGGAAGATCAATTCAAATCCCTTCTTTTGTCATGCGTTAACAGGTGAAAAACGACAGCGGGCAATCTGTTCATAGACCCTTTCCGGATCAATGCGGTCCATGCACCGGGGATGGGGGCACTCCCGGAGGTTGCACGGTGAACAGTCCGTGGATGCCATGATTACTTTTCCAGCATAGGGGCCGGTGCGCCGGGGGGTGGAAGGGCCAAAAAGGGCAATGGTAGTTGTACCCAGGGCCACGGCAAGGTGCATGGGGCCCGTATCACAGCTCACCACTCCCTTGGCATGGGAAAGGATTCCCGTCAACTCCCGGAGGGTGGTTTGTCCGGTGAGATTGATCACTTTACCGGTGGCCTGGGTTTCCACCATTTTCCCCCGATCCACATCTTCGGGGCCCCCGGTGATCACTGTGGTTATGCCCAGTTTCTGTTGGATCAGATCTGCCAGAATGGCAAATTTTTCTGTGGCCCACAAATTGGCTTTTTTGGTGGCTCCGATGTTCAGTACCACATAGGGCCGGGGCAGGGCCTCCCTTGAAAAGGGATGGATGGAAATGTTCCACTCAACGGGTGACTCCGGGATCTTCAGATGGTCACAAAAATCAAGATATTGATCCAGCATGTGCTTACCGGGATCATTGGGAGCAATTCGGGTGAAGGGAAAAAGCCAGGCAAGTTCCTTGCATCGTTTTTTATCAAATCCCAACCGGTGTCCGGTTCGGGCTGCCATGCAGAAAAAACCGGATTTCAGGGTTCGCTGGAAATCGATGGTCAGATCATAGTGATCCCGTCGCAGGGTGGTAAGGGTTTTTGTTAGCCCTTGTTTGTCATTGCGATCAAAAACAATGGTAGCATCCACTGCCGGATGATCCAGAACCAGGGGCAGGCTTAACGGGGCCACCAGCCAGTGGATTTCTGCATGGAAGTGGTGTTTGAGTCGGATCACTGCAGGCAGGGTATTGATTACATCCCCCAATGCCCCCAGCTTGATAATAAGGATTTTCATTTTTTTTTAAATTTTTTCCTCGATGATTCAATTTTGCGATCTGTGAGAATGGATGTGATCAGCTCTTGTCTTTGTTCTTGGGTTGATATTTCCAGCGGTTGTGCAGCCAGAAATATTGTTCTGGATACTGGTTCACTATTTTTTCTATGGCTCGGTTGTAGTTCTGGGTATTGATCTGTAGGGTTGTCTCTTCATCCCCGGTGTCCACAAAGGCAATTTCGGGCTCAATGACAATGAGATAGGTATCCCCTTTTTGAACCAGAAACATGGGTACCACAGGTGCGCCGGTCTGGAGGGCCAGGCGGGCCATGCCTTTGTTGGCATAGGTTTTTCTGCCAAAAAATTCAATGATGGCTCCCTTATGGGGTTTGGTACTCTGATCCATGAGGAGAAATGCTGAGCCCTGGTTTTCCAGGGTTGCAAGGATACCGGTCAAGGCTTTTTTTAAAGGGAACAGATTCCCGCCGAACCGCTGGCGAAGATCGTTGATGAGCCGTTCCAGGCCCGGGGATTTCAAGGGACGGAAAACGCTGCTCGCCTTATGTATAAGCCCGGTATGGGCATAAAAAAAAGGAAGTAATTCCCAGGTGCCCATATGGCCTGTGAGAACGAGAACTCCTTTTTGCTGCCGGGCCGCTGAGTGGTAATGTGCCATGCCCGTGATGGTAAACCATCGGGGAAATTGCTTTAAATCAATGCTTCTGCCCCAGGCAATCCTGAAAATAATCATGATGAAATGGGTGAATACCTGCCTGGCAATGACCTGGATTTCATGGGGTGCCATGGTGTGCCCATATGCATGGGTCAAATTTTCCAGGGTGATACGTCGGTGCCGGCGGTCTAAGCGAAACCAGATGTTTCCCAGACAACGGGCCATGGACTGGTTCCAGGAGGGGGGGATCAGGGCAATGGCATCAAGAAGGGTGTTGATGCTGTGGTAGAGTAGTCGGTCTCTTGTGCGGGTTAGTTGTTTCAAAATCATATGTCCTGTTTCAAAGAGTTCGACAGGCTGTTTGCGGAATGCATGATTTCACAAATCAAGCCACTACATATAGTTATTCTGTAAAGACATTTTTAGTTCCGTAACGGCCTGTCGAGTTGTGTGATGTGGGTTTAAGGCCCGGGCTTAATCCCAGCCATTGAGCCCCGCTGTTGGAAAACATCTAATTGTCCTGGGAGTTAAATATAACTCTCGGTATAACACCCATGACCTGCCGGACACAACGAATATTGGGTCGTAGACGCGGAGCCAAATGATATCATGCCGCCCCCCCCGACGGGTAATGGGCCCGGCCGGAACCGTAGACGGCACAATTGGCCGGTTCCTATTACCCATCGGGGGGGGGCTCTGCTGAGGTTGCTTGGACACTTCATTTTCATATAAAAAAACATACATGGCTGTAACCACCAGCCACAACTAAAAATGAAACTCTCATGATTTCAGTGCATTGGACGGAGTTTCATATAAAAGGCTTTATATCACAATTTCTTCCTGACAAACAGTGGGAATCATGCAAGGAGGTTGGTCAGATGTCGGCCAGCGACACAATAAATAATGAGAAATATTTCAGGGAGCCGTTGGATGGAAAATAAATTTACCCTCTCCGTTATTGTTATCACCAAAAATGAAGCAGATCGGCTGGATCGGTGCCTGGCATCCATAGCAAGTATTGCCCATGAGATTATTATTTATGACAGTGGCAGCCAGGACAATACCCTGGAGATTGCTACCCGGTATACCCACAAAATTTTTCAAACCGATTGGCCTGGATATGGCCCCCAGAAGCAGCGGGCTCTATCCAGTGCCAAATGTGACTGGGTGTTGTCCATTGACGCCGATGAGGTGGTCTCCCCGGAGCTTGCCCGGGAGATCGTTGAGGTATTAAGCCAAGATCCCGGGGAAGTGGCCTTTAGAATTCCCTGGGCTGTGATTAATTTTGGAAAACGACTGGGCTACGGCAACAGCGCCCGCAGTGTTAAACGCCTGTTCCGGCGGGAGGGTGCAAGGTTTACCACTGCCATTGTCCATGAGGCCGTACTCCTTCCCCCGGGAAGTCGTGTGGGAAAACTCAAGAACCGGCTGATCCATTATTCCATCCGGGACTTTGAACATTATCTGATCAAGAATCGCACCTATTCATGGCTGGGGGCTCGGAAACGGTTTGATGGGGGTAAAAGAGGGTGGGGACTGCCCGGGGCAGTGTTCAGAGCCTTCTGGGTTTTTTTCCGCTGTTATGTCATCCGCAGGGGATTTCTGGACGGTCAGGTGGGATTTCTGGTGGCAGCCATGTACAGCCAAGGGGCATTTAACAAATATGCGGGGTTGTGGAGTTTGCAGCGTATGGCACGGCTCAATGCCAATCTGCCCCAAGACTCAAACGGATCTAAAAAACAATGAGAAAATATCTTCTTTATGTTTCCCATCTTTACGCCTTTGCCATTGTACGCCCCCTACAGGAAGAGATTCTTCGCCAGGGGGGGACTGTGGCATGGTTTCTGGCACAGAAAAAATATATTCCCCGTCTTAAAAAGGGTGAACGCCTGTTGGAAACCGTGGATGCGGTGATGAAATTTCAGCCGGATGTTGTGTTTGTGGCCAGTAATGTGGTGCCTGATTTTTTTCCGGGAATCAAGGTACAACTCTTCCATGGATTCAACGCTCAAAAGAGGGATGCCTCCCGGGGCCATTTTAAAGTTCGGGGGTTTTTTGACCTTTATTGCACCCAGGGGCCTTCCACCACCATACCTTTTAAGGCATTGGAAAAAAAACAGGGGTATTTCAAAGTGACCGAAACGGGATGGGCCAAGGTGGATCCTTTATTTAAGGGGGGCATTGCTTCCCGGAATAAAATAGAGGAAGATTTAGATTTGGCTGACCTGTCAGACCCTCGGCCGGTGGTGCTGTTTACCTCCACATTCACACCGACCCTGAGCGCGGCCCATGAAATCCACGATGTCGTGGCAGCCATGATGCACCAGAAAACCTGGCGTTGGATCATCACCTTTCATCCCAAGATGGATCCTGATGTAATGTTAAAATATAAAAAACTCTGCCAGGCGTACCAGGCAACTTTTTATGGGGGGGATGACGTGATCCCCCTACTAAAACAGGCAGATGTGATGCTGTCGGATACCTCCTCCATCATTTCAGAATTTATCCTCCAGAAAAAGCCGGTGGTGACCTTTTGTAACCGTGTACCCGGTGATCATCTAATCAATATCACAGACGCCCAGGATCTGAACAACGCCATTGCCCATGCCCTGACCCGGCCACCCTCCCTGATGACTGCCATTGAAAATTACATTGCCGATATTCATCCCTATGATGATGGGTGCTCCAGCGCCAGGGTTCTGGCTGCTGTGCATGATTTCCTGGAAAATAAAAAACACCTGATGGGGCATAAACCCCTGAACCTGGTGCGCCGCATGAAAATCAGATTCAAATATCGGTATTACCGCTGGTGAGGACTCATAAGTACCCGAGCATATATTCCTCAAAATAAAATTCATAAATATTAATGGAATATGTCTGGGGTGTCTAAATCCATCACTTCTTTTGCTCGGTTTCTGGATACGTCTATGATTGTTGAAAAGACCTTAAAAGCAAGGATTGCAATCAATATTGTCAGGTCTGAAAACCGAGCAAAAAACATGGAAGGATAAGTGGGTTTTTGGACACCCCAGAATATGTCTGTGGAATACCGAAAAACATATGTATCGGTACTTAGGCGCATTCCCTTTTTTCCGGTGGGTATGCGCCAGGGCTCAGTCTGTTTTTCCAGGATCTTTCATACACCCGTTGCAGATGGATCCCCTGAGATCTCCATCAATGAATTTTTGACGATAGGCCATGTAATCCGGGCCGTTCCAAATGGTGTCCAGGGACTCTTGTGACAGGTCACCCAGTATTTTGGTCTGTTCCCAGTCAGCACAGCACTGGACCATACGGCCGTCATACAAGACGTAGGCCTGGCGGAACAGGCGGTCGCACCATCGAAAGACACTGAGTTTATTGGCAGAGATCTTGCCTGTTTCGATTTCATTATGGGTGCCCCGATTTTCCATCTGGTTGACATTAATTTCCACCCCCCGTTCCTTCCAAAAGGCCCTGATGGCATCCAGATGGGGATGGATTTCGCCGGTGTCCAGCATGACCACCCGTATCTGGGTGGCATAGTTTTCTTTTTGTTTAATTTTTACGGCCTGTTCCACGTTTTTAATGGCCATATCAAAGTCAAGTTTCATGAGATGGGTGTAATCCCCAGGATCAATGCCCTGGACTGAAATGTGCAGTTTGTCAAGGCCTGCATCCATCAAACCCTTTGCCATTTTTTCCGTTAACAATGACCCGTTGCTGTTGATTTTTGTGTATTGCCTGCGCCTTTTCTTTTGGGAGATGTAATCAATATGCCGGGGAAGTTCCGGATCCATTAGAGGTTCATTCATCAAATAAGGAGAAATGCGGCGCACCTTCAGGGTGACGCACTGGTCAATAATGCTGCGAAAAAGAGTCTCCTCCATGGGCTTCCCATAAGGAATTTTGATTTTTGTTTTTTTATTGGGGCAGAAAATGCAGTTGCCGTTGCACCCGGATATGGTTTGAATCTGGATGGCCCGGGGTGCCCGGGGTTGGGGGCGTTTTTTGTCCAGAAGCATATATTTTATACGCGTTATGGGGTTGGGTGTGTGAGCGGGAATAAAGTATTGTCGTGGCATATCATCCTCCCTGGATGTCTAAATAGATTTTGTTGAGTTGATCCACCTGGGCCTTTACAGAACAGTGGGAAATGACCCATTCACGGCCTTTTTTGGCCATTATTTTCATCTCCCGGGGATTATCCAGGGCCCAGAGGATGGCCTGTTTCAAGGCGGGTGGGTCATCCACAGGTATCAATAAGCCTGTTTTCCCATGATGAATGATTTCTTGATTTCCGGCACATTGGGTGGAGATGGCCGGGATCTCCATGGCCAGGGATTCCCGAAGAACACCGGACAATCCCTCCTGGGCATTGGCTGCCATCACGGTTACATCCATAACCGAAAGCCAGGGCCGAATATCCTGTTGAAATCCTGCAAAAAAGCATCTGTGAAATATGCCCCGGGATTTAGCCAGGGGAATGATCTCACGGTGGAGATTATCCCCCAGGAAGAGGCCAAACACCTGTTCGTCCTGTTGCATGATATCCGCCAGCACATGGATGATCAGATCCAGCCGTTTGGCCTTGCGATAGGAGGAGAGGCTGCCGATGATCCTGGCCTGGGAGGGGAACCCCATTTGTGAAAGAACGTTTTTGTCTGGTGGGCGGTGGGAAAAACGATCCACCTCCACGCTGCCGTAAACTGTGTGAATCAGATTCTTTTTTTCCTGTCCCAAAGCTGTGAGCAGGATATCTTTGACTGCATGGGCCACCACCACGTGGGCTTTTACATTGGGAGCGGATAAGGCTTTTAATAAATGGGGTTTACCAGGAACACTGATGGTGCCGCGCTGGATCACCACCGGGGTGGAAAGCCCTGTCAAAGCAAGGGCCTTTGTGGCGGCGATCATGGCTTCGTTGCGGTGGGCATGTATGATATCAAATTTTTCCTGTTCCAAAAATTTACCCAACTTTTTTACCCCGTGGATGGATCTATACCGAAGTCGTGTTACTGTGACGCCACTTTTAGAAAGGGGCTTCCATGACTGGATATCCCGGGTTCGCACCAGGGGATTTTTCAGCAGTTTATCAGGGAAGACCACTGTGACGTCATCCCCCCGGGTGTGTTGTTCCCGGGCCATGCGGGACAACTGCACAGCCCCTCCCCGGATCAGTCCCCAATGGGACGCCAAGTGTAATATTCTCATCTAATTTGTTTCCTTTTTTCTTAACCACTCGGACTCATTTGAACTATCTTCTTAACTCAACTCAAGAGTCCTAAGTTCTTATAACATACATGGCAGTCACCACTGCCACAACGAATATTGAAAATGGCATTATGCCGCCCCCCCCCCGACGGGCAATGGGCCCGGCCAGAACCGTAGACGGTCCAATTGGCCGGTTCCTATTACCCATCGGGGGGGGCTCTGCTGAGGCTACTTGGACACTTCTTTTTCATATAAAACGGCCACGGGCAGACCGTATGTTACCTCAACACAGCATTGCACCAGATGAGACATTTTTCTAAAATAGAGCTATAACAGAGCTTTCTGTGATTATCAACCCATAATGAATAAAAAATAATTGTCGACTGATAAAAATATCGGCCGTTCAGGAATGGCCAAATGGGGGTATGAATGGCAGAATTCGTTTTATTTGCTTAAAATGGGATGAATATGATATAAAATTTTATCTTTGGCACCATGGAAGTTGTCAGTTAGGGAGTTCAGTATAAAAAATCTACCTGTCTTAACTTTTGAAATGCCCGTAAATACGGGATATTAGATTTGAAAGTGGGTAATTTTATTTTTGAAAAGCCCCTTACTCCACCAAATCTATCAATTCTAATTATGGATTTCCAAACGACACCAATGGTGCGTAACGTGTTGAATTTACGTTGAGCGAAACTGTAAAATTGTAGTTTGAAAAGCCATCAAGTGTCATAATTAGAATTGCTGCACCAAATCATAATATTGGGAAGACGGCTTTTCGGTTAAAAATTAACTGCGGTTGTGCCTGTCATGGCATGGCTTTTATGGGGAAATGGACGAATGCCGGATCAGGAAAAAAAAATAGTGGTTTACACCGTGGGGGTCTGGGATATGTTTCACATAGGCCACCTGAAATTATTAAAGGCGGCCAGATCGTTGGGGGATATTCTCATTGTGGGGGTGAACACCGATGAGCTTGTTAAGGCATATAAGGGCCATTATCCCCTTTTGTGCTGGGAAGATAGGGCCGCAGTGGTGGAGGCCTGTCGATTTGTGGATATGGTGATTCCTGCTGTTTCCCTGGAAAAGGATAAACTTCTTAAAGAGATTGATGCCGATATTTTGGTTCATGGTAATGACAAAAAAATTCTGGGCCATGAGTATATGATCCAAAATAATCGCCGGGTGGTTTACCTTCCCTACACCGATGGCAGAAGTTCCAGTACCCTTAGAAAAACCCTGAAGCGTTATTACGAGGAACAGATTCAAATGGAGTCCAAGGGGGAATGAAACTTCTCTTTGATGTGCAGGAACTTTATTACCTGGCCCAATACCTCCCCATATTTAAGGAACTCCAACGCCGTAAGGTGTGTTGTGAATTTGTGATTTATGAAAATCCCCAGTTTGCCCACCTGTTACAAAAGGCTGTTGTGGAGGATGCCCTTCCGGCCCGATGGGTCAAGGACAAACGCCATGCCCTGGCATATTATCTGGAGCAAAAAGCAGATTGGGTGATCTTTGGCAACCGTTTTTTTGATGTGCACACCTTGCACACCGTGTCAAAGAGTGCCCAGATGGGGCACGCCATTGGCATTAAAAGCAGTTACTACACCAAGTCTGACACCCAGATGACGGTGCGGTTCATGGAAGGGCCAAGACGTCTTGATATCATCCGGAAAATGTATCCCCGTGCAAATTTTGTCCTTACAGGATTTGCCAAGCTGGATCCCCTTCATAATAAGGCCATCCCTCCTCTGGATTTTTTGTCCATGGGATTGGATCCCTCCCGGAAAACCATTCTTTATGCCCCCACCTTTTATCCCAGCTCCATTGGCTCTTTTCCCGACACCTGGCCCCGGGAATTTTCTGAATATAACCTTATTGTTAAACCTCATTATTTTTCCATGACCAAGGAAAAATACCGTTCCCAGCGTAAAAAATTTGAAAAATGGGCACCCTTTGAAAATGTTTATATTGCTGACATTGATGCCCATTCTCTTTTGCCGTTCATGGTGTCAAGTGATCTGCTTATCAGTGAAGCCTCCTCCTCTATTTTTGAATTTGCGGCCCTGGATAAGCCCATTGTGTGGTGTGATTTTTTAAATCTTCGATGGTCCTACCGGGGGCCATTTCGCTACCGTTTCACCCGCCGTATGGATCAGGATATTTTAAAATTTTCAGATATCGGTGCCCATGCTGAAAATTATGGCCAGTTAAAATTTGTTGTGGATGGCCAGTTGGAACAGCCCCATATGTTTCGGGAAAAACGTCGGGCATACTGTGAGCTTTTTGTGGGATCCGGGGATGGGAGAGCTTCTGTTCGAGTGGTGGATTATCTGTTGCGTAATGTATAACAAAAATTTCCCAGCTCTGCCTGTGGTATTTTTTTTATTCGAGACTAAAACTTCTGGGCAACCTCAGCAGAGCCCCCCCCGATGGGTAATAGGAACCGGCCAATTGGGCCGTCTAACGGTTCCGGGCCGGGCCCATTACCCGTCGGGGGGGGCGGCATAATGCCATTATCAATATTCGTTGTGTCCAGCAGGACATGGCAGTTTATATGAAAGAGTAGGCGTATCTAACATTCTTTCATGCTTCGTTGTGGGCAGGCCGAGGCCAGAATACGGTCTGCCCGTGGCAGTTATATTAGAGGTCTTTCGTGAATGACATAAAAAAGAAAATTGGGTTTGTGTATTTTAATTCCCTCGCACATATTTATCATTCTGCAGCCATTGCCTGTGAGGTATCAAAAAATAAAAATTTTGAAATCACAATGCTTGTCTCTTCGGAAATTAACTTGAAAAGGTTAAAAGAATTGATGGGAGCATACCATCCAAAGCATCATTGCCGATTTCAGCTTTTGCACCCATCTAAATGGTATCATCTAAAAACAATACTCACCATGAGTAAAAAGGGCCTTTTCCCCAAGATCAGCAAGGTTGTGAAAAATAATCTGCAATTGTTAATGGCATTTGATGTACTTGTTGCAGCTGATTTTAGTTTGAGGCATCTGATGAAAAAGGATGCTCAAAAAAAAATAAAATATATTTGTACTTTTCATGGAGCAGGGGATGGTTCATATGGTTTTTCAAAAAAATGGAAGCAGTTTGATTTTTTTTTGGTTTCGGGCAAAACATCATGGAACCGACTTTTGGCAAAGGATCTTGTTAATACCACAAATGCCAAAATAGTTGGATACCCAAAATTTGATTTGGCTTTCCATCCAAAAATAGAAATTAAAAAATTATTTAACAATGATAATTTGACATTCATATATAATCCACATTTTAAAGAAAAAATGAGCTCATGGAATGATTGGGGTAATAAAATATTGGATTTTTTTCATAAAAATAAACAATACAATTTAATATTTGCTCCACATGTTATGTTATTCAACAAGGTGAAGAACCCTATTGAAAAAAAATATTATAATGCAATGAATATCCTCATTGATTATAATAGTGAAGCTTTAATGGATATGACGTATACCATTAATTCTGATATTTACATTGGGGATGTAAGTAGTCAGGTATACGAGTTTTTGTATAAGCCAAGACCTTGTGTTTTCTTAAATCCTCACTCTTTTTCATGGAAAAATGATCCCAGTTTCAGGATGTGGAATTTAGGTGATGTTGTAAATGAATTTGTAGATTTTAAAGCCATTATAAACAATGCAGTTAAAAATCATGGGCAATATATTAAACAACAAGTTGACTTTATGGAGAGCATGTTTTCTCAATCTGATGTTCCAGCGAGCAAAAGGGCTGCTAAGGCAATGGTTGATTTCTTAGAACAGAGCATGGGTGGCGATCCTTGATCGTAAGATAATCTTAATTCTTGTGACTTTCAAAAAAATCTATGATGGCTTTGGCACCTCTCTCTCCAGCAGATTCTTTTTTTATTGAAAAAGTCTCTTGAATCAAGTTTTCCTGGATTTCTTCGTAAGCCAAATGTGATTCCACCGCCTTGAATAGTGTTGATTCAAAATGATTCATATTGTTGATAACATCACCCATTTTCCACATTCGAAAAGAGCGACTCTTTTGCCATCTAACATGATGTGGGTTTAAAAAAATACATGGTCTTTTTTGAAAAGCCACAAATTCATACACCTGACTGCTTACATCTCCAATATAAATATTTGAATTAATAGTATATGTCATATCAATAAGGGCTGAGGTGTTCACGTCTATATGAATATTGTCAGCCTTGTAGTATTCTTTTTTAAGGGAAATTTTGCCTTTATTGAAAAGGAGTATATGGGGGGCAAAAATTAAATTATACTCTTTGTGAATAAGGAAGTGCTTTAATATTCGTTTACCCCAAAGGTACCAGGAGGTCTCTTTTTTATTAAAGTGGGGGTTGTATATTACCGTAGGTTTATCATTGTTAAACAATCGCTTGTTTTTTACCTGTAACGACACCGTATCAAATTTTGGATATCCAATGATGCGTCCTTTTTGCTCTGATATGTAGTTATACTCACGCATTCTATTCCATTTTTCCTGACCTGATACCAAGATGAAATCAAATTTGTTTATGGCATCTGTATAGCCCCGGGCTCTGTCACCTGCCCCATGATCGGCAAAAAAGTAGAATGGTTTCCTTTCTTTTCCACTTATGAAATGTCTATCAGTTAAAACCAAGCCATTAAAATTGAGTAATTTTTTTTTATTTTTTTGAAGAACATTCCGAACCCTTGGGTGGTCTCTTTTTTTAAAAAACCTTAAACATTTATGGAAGAAAGAGGGATGAATGTGTTCTATTTTGCATCTATTGTTTTTGTATAATTGCGAAATAGTTTTTATAGTATTAAAATTGAGTTCAGATGAAACAAAAAGCGTTACATCAAAAAATGTGTGATTTGAAAGGTTAAAAGCAATGGAAATTGAATGATAAATGTGTGAAATCGGGCCCAGATATAAGAAACCTATTTTATTTTTTTTCATGGCTCGAATCCTGTGGCTTCCGTATCGCATTAATCCCAATACCCATAAGCACAAAGGTTAGCCAGCCATTCTCCTGTGTAAAGGAGGAATTAAAGAATCCGTCTATACAGGCTATTAAAATTGCTGAAAAAGATGCTACCCATGTCCAGTTCACAACGTTTTTGAGGTGGACGGGCCTATTTTGCCACAATTTGTATGTGATACAGATTAGAAGTGATAAAAATGCCAAAAATCCCAAAAGGCCGGTTTCTGCCCATGTCGTTAGTAACCAGTTATGTGAGTGATTTGGAGCGCCGTTTATTAGTTGAATGCTTTCTTTTAAAAGTGGTGGGTCAAAATTCAAATTTTTTATGTTAATGGATTTGAAATTGCCGGGGCCTACACCAAAAAATGAAGGTTTTTGAAATATCTGGGCGATCCCGACGCGCCAATAATCATATCTGATTTGATCATGTGTGGCCATTTCATTAATTTTGAAGCTGAATTTTGTTGATGTTAGATGATGAAGTCTTCCAATATCAGGTGATAAGCATTGTAGTAATAGAATAATGGTGCAAGAAATAACAAGGGTCTGTATTATTAGTAGTTTGATATATTTTTTGTTTTTAAAGCACTGAAATAAAAGGAATAAATATACAATGGCAATACTTAATACACTACTACGACCTCCCGCAATCAGGATATAGGCGGATATAATAGTCAGGAATACCGCAGCAAAAAGAAGGATATTACGTTTGAAATTATTAGAATTATCAATTATGATCCCTATGCAGACAAAGAGCATTGTTGCCGCAAATGAACCGGATCTTGATACTGCACTTATCAAATTAAATGATAGTTCAAATTCTCCCAGATTAAACGATGCCCCTGTTGTTAGAAACAAATTGTAGCAAGCCAGGCATAATCCTGTTAAGGTTCCTGCCATAAGAGCCATGGCGACTTGTATGAGTAGTTTGGGGTCGGGTTCACTCCTGTAAAGCATCCAGAAGGTGCTTAAAAAACAAGCGGTATGCCTCAAGTCTTTAGTGCCGCTTGTTAATGGCCAGTTGAGCAAGGTGCTTAAAACAGAGCTTAAAAGGATAGTTATAATCAGCCAATCAATGGTGCTTAATTTATTGATTGTAATTGATTTTTCCCATATCACCCTACCTGAAAAACCCATCAGCATGATAAAAAAACCGATGTACTTCAGGGCTTCAAAATTGGGAAGAGAGAAAGCAAAAACCAGGAATCCATACTTGTATAATCTATACATTTAATAGCCTTAAGTTTTTAAAATTCTATATTTCATAAAAGATAAACTCGTAACGAAGTATGAAAGAATGTTAGGTGCATCTACTCTTTCATATAAAACGGGTAGGGCGCATTCCCATTTTCCCGGCCCACCATATAACCCATTGATTTTATTAGCCAGTATCCATTGATACAAAATAAAATATCTTGATAAATCAGAGAGTTGAATATCCAACCGGGAAAATGGGAATGCGCCCAAACGGGTATGTCCTGCTGGACACAACGAATATTGGGTCGTAGACGCGGAGCCAAATGGTATCATGCCGCCCCCCCCCCCCCCCCGATGGGCAATGGGCCCGGCCGGAACCGTAGACGGCACAATTGGCCGGTTCCTATTACCCATCGGGGGGGGGCTCTGCTGAGGTTGCCCGGAGGTTTTATTTTCTAATAAAAAAATCTGGAAAAATAAGATTTTTAAATGATCCCGTCCAGGAGTCCTTTCTCCTCATTTCAGCGATAAGTGAGATATTGAAGCCGTAAGTCTATATTTAAAAATGGCCCTTGACCATCTGTCTTTATATTTTTGTATTAATTTTTTCCGTGGCCCATTAAAAAAAATTGCTTTGTCAAAGTCAATAATATAAAGACCATCATCTGGAGTGAGCAGGATATTTCCAGGGTGAAGATCCACATGGAATATTCCGGCATTCACAAGAAGGGTTATGTTTCGGGATACCTCAGGTAATAGATCCAAGGCTTTTTCAGGGAGGGACAGGGCAAGGGCTGCAAAAGTTTTGTGGGGAGTTATGGCCTGGGTGATCAGCCATGCCTGGTACAATGCCTTTCCCCGGGTGATATATGCCACGGGGGCAGGGGTTTGTACCCCGGCATTGCGGGCATGGAAAAGAAATTCAAATTCCCTTTTGGCTCTTGTTTTACCCCACCGAACATATTGATACAGGTTAAATCGAGAAAGCCATCCCCCCCGGAGGCAGGTTTTTACTACAACAGAGCCTGTTTCCCCAAGGGTGATTATTCGTACGGTGGCCCGTCCTTCCAGCAGGCGTATCTGTTTTTGGGGTTTACGTTCCAAAAGGTCTGCCAGCAGGTTCAAGGTCGTTGTTCCCAGAGCCACGGTGGATCCAATGGAAAATCCCCGGTGAAGTTTTGTATGTACAGGAACAGGAATCATGGTGTAAAGAAAGTTGCCTCAACCCGGTGGATATCCCCGGGCACATCCACACTGGGGGAGTCATGGCGAGTGATCACCACCTTTATATTATACCCATACTCCAGCACCCGGAGCTGTTCGAGTTTTTCTGTGTTTTCAAGAAGGCTTTCCCCAAGCGTTGTAAATGTTTTTAGAAATGATTTTCGATAGGCGTAAAACCCCAAATGCCGGTAAGTGGGTATCTGGGATTTACCGTCCCTTGGAAAGGGAATTTGTGAACGGGAAAAGTACAGGGCAAAGCCATTTTTGTCCAGGGTGACCTTTACTGCCGAGGGGTCGGTGAGGTCTTTGGGATCGGTTATTTCCAGGGCCAGGGTGGACATGTTAAGAAGTGGGCCATCGTTAAAAGGGGCGGTGAGCTGATCCAGACATTCCGGGGAAAATACGGGCTGATCCCCCTGGATGTTGATGATGACCTCATTGTCATCGGTGCAAAATTGTTGGCAGGCTTCCCATACCCGGTCTGTGCCGGACTTGAGATCGGAAGCTGTCATCACCGCCTCTCCCCCAAAGTCAATGACTGTATCATAAATCCGATTATCATCTGTGGCCACCACCACCCGGTCAATGGAGCCAGCTTTTGTGGCCTGCTCATACACCCGCTGGATCATGGGTTTTCCCGCCACCAGGGCCAGGGCTTTTCCATTGAAACGTTTGGAGCCATATCGAGATGGTATCACTGCAAGGGTCATAAAATTTTACCTTATTTTTCCATGATTTCCAGGTCATCAGCAGATTTTCTATTTGCCGCTGTACATCGTATGAACTTAGCATCCTATCTGGCAGTTTTTTTATAAGTTATTGATTTAATAATTGATAAAATGGAAATTTCTATACTATCCAGTTAAAAAACATAAGGGGTACATGCTACCAATTAAAACCCGGGAACCACGAGCCTATGATTGTTTTATATGAAAATGAAGTGTCCAAGCACCCTCAGCAGAGCCCCCTCCGATGGGTAATAGGAACCGGCCAATTGGGCTGTCTAACAGTTCCGGGCCGGGCCCATTGCCCGTCGGAGGGGGCGGCATGATATCATTTGGCTCCGCGTCTACGACCCAATATTCGTTGTGTTCGTCAGGACATGCCCGTTCATATGAAAGAGTAGGCTATCCTAACATTTTTTCATGCTTCGTTGTGGGCAGGCCGGGTTCAGAATACGGTCTGCCCGTGGCAGTTATATTTGAAATTTAAGGGGTTTTACCATAAGAACCCTGTCCGGTGCAATATATATTTGATACTTGATGACGCCATTTTTTTTTCCTTGAAAAAATAATGGTTTGGTGGTAGCGCCATAGATACGAATTCGCATAAAGGAGGCAAAATGACAAAATACATCGGCGCAGTGGATCAAGGTACCACCAGTACCCGTTTTATTATTTTTGATCGCAAAGGCAATATTGCAGGGCTTTCCCAAAAAGAACATCAGCAGATATTTGAGCGACCCGGATGGGTGGCCCATGATCCCATGGAGGTGTGGCACAATACCCGGGAGGTGATTGCCGGGGCTCTTGCCAATGCAGGATTAACTGGAAATGACCTTGCAGCCATAGGGGTGACCAACCAGCGGGAAACCGTGGTGGTGTGGGATCGACACACCGGCCGTCCTTTTTACAATGCTGTGGTGTGGCAGTGTACCCGCACCGATGCTATCTGTCAAAAACTCATTGCAGACGGGGGGCAAGATCGCTTTAAAGCAAAAACCGGCCTGCCCGTGGCCCCCTATTTTTCAGGGCCCAAGATCCAATGGATTCTGGACCATGTCCCCGAAGCAAAGGCCGCAGCCCTGAAAGGAGATGCCCTGTTTGGCACCATGGATACCTGGGTGATCTGGAACCTAACCGGTGGCCCCAACGGGGGGTCCCATGTCACCGACGTCACCAATGCCAGCCGCACCCTTCTCATGGATATCAACTCCCTTACCTGGGATGATGAGATCCTTGATATCCTCCATATTCCATCATCCGGTCTTCCCCGCATCGTTCCCTCGTCGGACAGTCGCACCTGGGGAACCACTCTTAAGGATGGCCCCCTGGGGGCACAAGTCCCGGTGTGTGGTGATCTGGGAGATCAGCAGGCCGCCTTGTTTGGTCAGACCTGTTTTGAACCCGGGGAGGCCAAAAACACCTATGGCACCGGTTGCTTTTTGCTTTTAAACACCGGCACCACGCCCATGGTGTCCACCCATGGCCTTTTAACCACCCTGGCCTATCAGATTGGAGATGAAAAACCGGTGTATGCTCTGGAGGGTTCCATTGCCAATGCTGGAGCCCTGGTTCAGTGGGTACGAGACAACCTGGGACTCATAAAAGAAGCCCGGGGCATAGAAACCCTGGCAGCGGCTGTGGCAGACAATGGCGGGGTGTATTTTGTCCCGGCCTTTTCCGGGCTGTTTGCCCCCTATTGGCGTTCCGATGCCCGGGGAGTGGTTGCCGGACTCACCGGATATGCCAATAAGCATCACCTGGCCCGGGCTGTGCTGGAGGCCACCGCATACCAGGCCAAGGATATTGTGGAGGCCATGAACCTTGACTCCGGTGTGGTGCTGACCCGGCTTAAGGTGGATGGCGGCATGATCCATAATAACCTGTTGATGCAGTTTCAGTCAGATATCTTAAATGTGCCCGTAATTCGACCCCGGGTGGCAGAGACCACAGCACTGGGGGCTGCCTATGCCGCAGGTCTTGCCGTGGGATATTGGGCGGGCCAGGAGGATCTTAAAGCCAATTGGGAGATCCATGGTACCTGGGAACCGGACATGGCCCCGGAACATAGACGCCGTGCCTGTGCCGGTTGGAAAAAGGCCGTGGATCGAACCCTGAACTGGGTGGATAGCGAGATGCTTTAGATTCTTATCTCTTATTTTCGTGTTATTTTGGCAAGAGAGTAAAAAATCCTTTTTGGATCTGGCTTGTCCAGGTTAGGACTACAGATGAATGAGCCTGTTGATTTAGTATAACTGCCACGGGCAGACCGTATTCTGACTTGGGTCTGCCCACAACGAAGTATGAAAGAATGTTAGGCGTGTTTACTCTTTCATATAAACGGGCATGTCCTGCTGGACACAACGAATATTGGGTCGTAGACGCGGAGCCAAATGGCATTATGCCGCCCCCCCCCGACGGGCAATGGGCCCGGCCGGAACCGTTAGACGGCACAATTGGCCGGTTCCTATTACCCATCGGGGGGGGCTCTGCTGAGGTTGCTTGGACACTTCATTTTCATATAAAAAATTGACGAACATCAGGCACAATATAATGTATGATAGGCTATCTGAGTAAATACATATTGTGTGTTCATTTGTAAAAATCGACTAAATCAACAGAGTCATGAATTAAATCTTGTTTCCAAGGAGGCCATGGTGTGAACAATCCTTACATCGTTAATGTGATTTTCCCCTTTATCATGGCTATGCTGGCTATTTTTGTATATGTCCACAATCCTGGCCGGTTGCAAAACCGCGTGTTTCTAATCATCGGGGTGTGCGCTGCCCTGTTTATTCTGTCTATTTTCATGGGCTATTTTTTTGAAGATGCACCGGAAATCACCACATTATTGAACCGTCTGGCAGTGATGTTTACCCTGTTCCAGGTGGCCATTCATCTCTATTTTTCAACGATTTTTCCGGTGATTTTGATCCCACGTCTCCTTGTTTCCCTGGTTGTGATTTGTGGGCCGGTGCTGCTGCTGGCCCTGCCGGTGGTCTTTACGGATCTGTTTGTGAAGACCATGGTGATCCGATCTATGGATCATCATCTGGTCATGATCCGGGACACCGGTTTTTTTTATAAAAGTGTTTATGCGCCCCTGGTGATCCTCTATATTTTGTCGGCCTGTGCCATGTTTGTCTGGCAATATCGTGCTGCCACCAGCGGTATTGCCAGAAAACAGGTGCTTTACACGGCCCTTGCCATGGCCGGGGGCGGGGTGGTGGCCACTGTTTCGTGCATTGTCCTGCCGCTCATGGGCATCACCCGGTATTACCAGGTAGGTCCCCTTTTCATGGCCCCTCTCTACGTCACCACCATGGCCATTAACATTGTCTCCCTCCGGGCCATGGATATTGATCAGTTGATGGCAAAGCTTGCCCTGTGGGGAATGTCAATCCTGGTCATCATCGCTCTCATCGGGGTTGCCATGGCAGATATTCTGGCCCATCCCCATCGCTACAATGTTGCCGGGGCTACCTTGTTGCTGCTGGTGTGTTTCATGGGGGGATTGGTTTACATGATGCTCATTCAACCCCGCATCAGCCGGTGGCTCCAGCGCAAATCCCATGGGTATGCCATGACCGTGGATCAATTTCATGACAACATTCTCCATCTCAAAACCGTGGGAGAGCTGGCACACTTAATCTGCAAAACCATTGATGATGTTCTCAAACCGGAAAACATCTCCATTTTTTTACGCCAATCTGGAAGTACCCGTTTTTCCCTGGAACAGGGGTACAAATATGGCGGATCTGAAATCATTGATGTTCAGAAAGATCAGTTGGGAGATATTCCCCGATTTGACATGGTCATTGAAAAGGAGCAGGTGGCCCAGCAAAAACAATATGAAATGTACCGGGAAACGGGGATGAATTATTTTTTAAAATTCACCTGCGTCATCACCATACCCATTATTTATGAAGATAAAATTATCGGGGTGATCAACCTTGGCCCCCGGTGCCAGGGATTTTACAATCGGGCGGAAATCACCTTTCTGGAAAAAATGATGAGCGGCATCAATGTGGCATTTTCCAATGCCATGCTCCTGGATCATATTGAAACCATAAACACGGCTCTTACCCGCTTTGTCCCTCAGAAAGGGTTGGAAATCATGGGGCATGAAAAGATCACCGACGTACAGCTGGGAGATTGTGTTCAACGGGAAATGAGCATTGTTTTTTGTGATGTCAAAGGGTTTACGACCCTGTCTGAGCAGATGAGTCCCCGGGAAAATTTCCAATTTTTAAATACCCTTTTAAAATGCATCAGCCCGGTGATCAGAGAGCATCATGGGTTCATTGACAAGTACATGGGGGATGCCATCATGGCCCTTTTCCCGGGATCTCCCCGGGATGGTATAGCCGCTTCCATTGGTATGTTACGGGTGTT
>Ga0307929_1001236_pt1 | contig 20662 bp, 16 predicted proteins | sample AceLakmetage1330_FD_203160 | JGI IMG/M metagenome (GOLD analysis project Ga0307929, IMG submission 203160) | Saline water microbial communities from Ace Lake, Antarctica - #1330 | ecosystem: Environmental > Aquatic > Non-marine Saline and Alkaline > Saline | place: Antarctica: Ace Lake...
TGCTGCCTCCGGCAGGATCGGCGAGTGCAGAGGAGTGCGATTAGGATCGGCGACGCTGACTTTCATGTCCGAAGCCCCTCCCGCAACTCGAAGATTTCCTAATTTGGAACCGCTGTGCATACCCCCTTTCAGGTCAACATTACCAGAGTACTTATCCCAGTGAAAGATGTAGACAATGGCCACGGCCAAATGCGTCGCAAGAAAGATGGCGACACCACCACACAAGGGGGTCGAGACGGCATGCGTCCGGCGACCACCGGGATTATCAACCAGCTTCAGACGCAAGGCGATGCGCATCAGGACAGGGACAGCAATAAGCATGATCGCCAAGCTGCTCACCCCAACTATTATGTACTTACTCAAAAATCCCGTCATCGGTCTCCTAAATTGATTTCTTCAATTATGGACTAGATTCAAGACACATTCAATACTGCGTGTTGCTTGTGGGTTTTGCGTTGTGAGAAATTCTCAACCACGGAAGTCACGGAAAAAACGGATGGGGAAGATACAGTGATTACGATTAGTTGTGGTCTTTCTTCTTAATCATAATCCTGCTCGTAATCGTAATCGGACTTGTCTTTCTGGGGAAGCGATTATCCCTGATACTGTCATTCCGAGCTTGCCGAGGAATCTCAATCATTACCGGGGGTATTGTTGCTGCAAATCCAAATGACCGATAACGAGCCTTCTGCGCTGTTCGATTGATCAACGCTACCAGCGCAAATCGCGCGTCTGATTTTTTGTTTACCCCGTTCGAGGACGTAGAGTGTTGAGAGTAGGCTATAGAGAGTGGGAGAAATCGGGAAATTGACCCCTCAGTTTTGAGCATGTTACGTAAACCATTCAACAGTCCACCCTCAACACGCCATCCGAGGCATCCGTTCACATCCGTATAATCAGCGGTTCAAATCTGCCACAACGCAGAATCCTCATAACGGCCTCGTATTGCGACAACAGCTACTGATAGTATCGGAGATCATGTTAGCGAACGAAGACAGCTGCTTTAAACTAATCATGGCCTGCGCTGCACCCGCACTTGGGCAATCGCAACACAAGGCCATCAAAGGTCTGGCATCACAGATTACCGATTGGATTGCGTTCTGCGACCTTGCGGCAGCGTGCAGGCTCTCCCCTGCAGTCTTTGAGAGACTCTCGAGGAGCGACGCCAGTGACGCCATTCCAGCAGCAGAACTCAAACGGCTGAAGGATGCCTATTTCGCAAACATGGGTAAGTCGGCAGGCATGATACAAAACCTTGCGAAGGTCATGAATGCCTTGCAGATGGCTGGAATTGAAGCCTTAACGTACAAAGGCCCCATTCTTGCGAATGAGGCCTATGACGATCCGTCGGTTCGGCAATTTGATGATCTGGATATTATCGTCCGAAAGCGAGATCTCCAGAGGGCAAGAGATAGCATCGAAGCTGAGGGATACGACCCCTGCCTTGCTCTACCGGAAGCCATTGAGCGATCACCATTCAGACCCGAAAAGCCCTACCTCCTTCGGCATCGCGACGGAAGCCATGACATTGACCTCTCCTGTCGACTCATGCATGACTACTTTTCATTCGAGCTTCCCGAAGAAGCCATATGGGAGGGGTCAAGACTATATGAAGTCGATCAACATTCGATTCCGACCCTATCCCGAGAGGCACTGTTTGTGACTCTCTGTGTCCATGGATCCAAGCACCTCTGGTCGCGACCAAGCTGGATTGGCGACATTGCCGGGCTACTCAGTAAGAATGCCGACAGCATGGACTGGGAGGAGATCATCAGGCTAGCACGTGCCACGGATGGGCTGAGGATGGTGCTGCTGGGAGTCAGTCTGGCGGAAACCTTCTTTGCCGCCCCCTGCCCGCCGATTCTCAAACGACTTCTTGATGAAGATCCGAAGGTCGCCACACTAAATCGGGAGCTATGCGAACGGCTTCCCGATCGAGCCGGAAAGCCAGAAGTTGACAATATGGAGCGGCTTGGACTCCATCTACGCATGCGACAGCGATACCGGACGCGTCTGCGCTACCTACTCGTTCGTGGGATTACCCCAAGCTACAACGACTGGCGAGCGCTCAAATTACCGAGACTGCTCTACCCACTCTACTACCTAACGCGGCCATTCCGCTTGCTGCTGCGGTAGGCTGCTAGCAGTCCTCCTCGACTTGCGTATGGGATTGCTCCTAATCGTAATCATAATCGGTTCATCCGACCAACGCACACCGTCGGTTACGCTTCGTCGAACTGCTTAGTCGGTTTTGGCTTTGGCAAAAACTCGATTACGATTAAGATTAGGATTAGGATTCGTTTTGGGGGCCTAATTGTGTAGCCATACGCGTCGTTATCAGTTTGGCTGGCATGCCTTACGACTGGCGTGTTTTGATCAAAGCCCGGTAGCAAGCCAGGCGCTCTCGCAAGAGGAGCCCTGTAACGCGGGCACAACAACGAACGTTGCGCGTGAATGTGGTGCGACCCCCTGTTGCCATGCGAAAAAGCCACTCCAACCCCACTCGACGAATCCACACAGGCGCCCAGCGACGAGAACCCGAATGAAAGTCGAATGCGGCGCCGACGCCAAACATCACGGGGACAGACAGGCGATCCCAGTGAAGATCCATCCAGAACTCCTGCTTCGGGCCACCCAAACCCACCCAGAGAATGTCTGGACCGGCCGCTTCGATGGTGTTGAGCACGGCATCGCACTCTTCGAGATTGTCCAGTTCGCGAAGGGGGGGCGAATGAATTCCACAAACCTTCAAACCGGGGAAGCGTGCAGACAATTTTTCCGAAAGCTGCTCGGCAACACCCTCTCGCCCACCGTAGAAGAAATGCTTCCAGCCCGGCTCAAGGCCAGCTTCGCACGCCTTCAACAGGAACGTCGGTCCGGGGAGGCGTTCGGGGAGGCGAGTGCCATGGGCTGCCGCGAGTTGCATCGCGGCCACACCATCGGGAAACACCGCTGCGGCATCCTTCAGGATGCCTTGCAGTCGGGGGTTTCCGACTGCATGCGAGAGCAGGTTCGCCTCACAGAAGCAGGCGTATCGAGTAGGCCCAGAGGATTCTACGACAGCCGCCAGCCAGCGCATCGCAGTTTCCCACGTAGCCATCGTCAACGAAACCGGACCACAGGGAACAGAAGAGAGTTCATTAACAGCATCACTCATGACTCGCGATCACCCCCAATCGCCGAATATCCAAGATCAGTCGGTCGGTAACGACCGACTTTCCTTTCCCGTTCATGTGTATGCCATCATAGAACAGATCGTGTTGACTGCGATAGTCCTGAACATATTCCAGATAGGAGACCCTCTCATTGGCAGCCGCAATCTCGCGAAAGTGTTGTCGGACACGCTCCCTATCAGTCCTATCAACATCATCAAGTATATCGATTGTGGGCGGATGCCAAAGCACGATGTGCACCCCGCGCTCTGACAGTTCAGAAATGAGTTCGACGAAGGCGGCATAGGACGCGGGCTCGATTTTTACAGGTCGAATGCGCCCAGAAGCAGTGCGGGCACGCAAAAGCTCAAGATTGACCTGCCCATGCTTCAAGTTCTCATCATACCCAAACCAGCCGCGTACCGACCGATTGACCGTTGCTTCGTCGTATCGAGCCGTGGTGAGGAGACGATACAGCCAGAACTCCAGAACGGATGGGCATTGCGACCGAACAAGGTTCGCAAATTCAGGCTCATCTATAAACGGCAGAAAGAGGCGGTAGGAGTTGGAACTGAGCTGGGAGTCGGTGAATGATGTTGACTCCACATCGAACAGCAGCACTCGTACCCCGGGTTGTCGCGCCAGAAAATGGCGCACCATGGCACAACGGTCAAATATGTTGACCCCATCCATCCCATACTTGGCAACGGGCACACCGAGGCCCTGCGATAGTTTTTTGGGGTCCACCCCCAATACAGTACGCGAATGCCCGACACACAGGACGTTGGCCGGCTTTGAGAGACCAAAGTACCGTTTCAATCCTGTCTTCAAAAATGCCCCAACCCCGCGATCAACGACCACGACGATCGACAGAAAGCAGCATACCGTTAAGATTGCTTTACGCATAGAATTGCAGCCTAGAACTGAAAATAGATAAACGCATTGCGGCTAATCCCAAATATGGCGATAGCTAGGATTGTGGCCACATACCCCCCCCACCGTATAGGCCGCGGAAGGCGTGACAGAGAACCGTGTAATGATGCGCGTCCCCTAAACTGGGCATACTCGACAATCAAAAGCACAGCAACAAAGGCCAGAGAAAGAACCGTGGTGAGCTGAGAGGGCCCGCGATAGAGAGGACCCGCCGCAACAGTAAAAATGCCACGCAACACCTCCCATGCAACAGAGAGGGATGAAGCCCGGAAGAAGATCCATGCAAAGGTGACGACGTGAAACGTGATGATCACACCCACAATGCGACGAACACCCGCAGAGAAGCGGCTCTGGACTTCAGTTACATTGAGCAGCAGGCGCTCAACAAGATAGAATGCAGCATGCACCCCACCCCACACGAGAAAGGTCAAGTTTGCGCCGTGCCAAAGTCCACTGACCAAAAAGACGAGCAGAATATTCCCACACCATCTCAACACTGAAGTTCTGTTCCCACCGCAAGAGATGTAGAGGTAATCTCGAAACCATGACGTGAGGGAGATATGCCAGCGCCGCCAGAAGTCCGTAATCGAACTGGCAAAGTAAGGCAATCGGAAATTCTGCATCAGATCATATCCGAGCATCCGGGCAACACCGCTTACGATCAGTGATTCCGAGGCCCCCGCAGACAAATCGCCTACAGTCCAGATGTGCGTCGCAGGTGCATAGCTGCCTTGACTGGGAGTAGCACTGCCAAAGGTTATGAAGTTGGTCGGCCACGTGTCGGTGACTTCAACTCCAGAAGCATCTGAGGGGCCATTATTGGTAATCACCACCGTAAACGATATGTCATCCCCAACATCATAAGGGCCGGGATCATCAGCTTCTTTACTTACAGCAAGATCTGCGTTAGCCACCTCATTGGTTGCATAGGCATACAATTCCGTCTGTTGGAACTCACTGACCACATACGCAGAATTCACAATCTCATTAGAGTCAACACTCACAACCGTGGCGTCAAACGTAACCGTCATCACGGTATAAGGAGCCAATGCATCAAGCTCAACGATGGTAGGTGGAGCGCTTCCTGCGACGGAACCCCCCAACCCATCCCCCGGCTTTGTATATTCAAATTCAATGCCATCAAAATAGACCTGATCCCATCCGTTACTCCACCCCGAGCCTCCCGTCATCACACGTACCATCGTGTTAGAGGCAATATACTCGGTAGCATCATACAAGGTATTAACGCCTGCAACCGCATCATTTTGAGATGAATCCAGAATCTGCAATGAGTTCCAACTGCTGCCGCCATCATCCGAAATATCCACCAAAACGGTTTGACTGGCATTGGCCACAAACGCCCGCCGATACGTCAGCCGTAACAACGCATTTGAAAAACTCGAGAGATCAACCATCCGCTGCAAACCACCCCCTGAAGTGGTAATCCGGAGAGAATTAGAAACCGCAACATATCCCGCAGATGGACCATCGGCCTCCCCAAGCTCCACCCAATCCCCCGCCCAGTCTACCGTCCCATTGTTATTGCTGAATGACACATCATTAAAGTCATCACGGACTTTGTTCAGCACGGTATTGGTTGCAATGGCGTAGTATGTAGAGTTGGTGACATAGGCTAGGCTTGCCGGAAGCTCCTCCGTAAGACGTAGCGACTCTTGTGCCCGCGAACCTGTGTTCGCCACAGTCAGGGTGTAGGTCACCGTGTCGCCCAACGCCAATGCGTGGGTCGGAGACGATGTCTTGGTTAAGTTGAGCGAGGGATCATCAATACGAACAGGGTCGACATCTTGCCACTGTCCCTCGCTGGAACCTACATACGCGCTGTTGACCAGCACTCCGTCTTCAAGAGGAAATGATGCATTCACCGTAAGTACATAACTGACGGTTGTCTCATCACCGACATCAAGCGATCCAATGTTGTAACCCGTTTCATCTAGAGGAAAAACGGTGCTGGCCGGCGGCACACTATCATCAGACGCGGACACACTATTCGTCTCAAATGACCCCGTTTTATAGGTTACATTGTCCGGCAACTGATCAAATACGATAATGTTTGCAGCCGACTGGAAGCCTTTGTTCGATATCGTCAGGATGTACTTCAGTGAATCGCCTGGATTCAGTTTTCCATCACCGTTGACATCAATCGATAATTCATGAGTTTTGCGCACCACTATAGATGGAAAAGGCATCAGCGTTGTCCCCATATCCAATGCCGTTCCGCCCGTCGGAGATGGCGATCCGGGATACTCACCCCAGGCCGCAGCTATATAAGTGCCATCAAGAGTATACAGCCGCATTCCCGTCTGGTCATTCTGATAGGGGTTATAGAGAGTCGTGGAGGATAAACGGCTAATACTAACATTAGTGTCATAGTGATTGCCGACTCCATCAGTCAACGCTCCCGTCGTGGGATCCGCATCATAGTCAATGTAGAGGGTTGTATTCGTGACAGGCGTCACCCATACAGGGCTATAATTTCCAGATAAGTCACTGCTGCCCCATCCCAGTCCACATATAATCATCGTCGAAAGGGATTTGCTCGGAACAGGAGAGAACCCCCAATCATAAGCCTGAGATCCACCACCACCGCTAATGGTACTCAACGTTGTAAACACCTCGCCCCCAGATGTATAAAAGCGAGCCCCAGACCCAACCGGCACCACAAAGGTCTCAGTAGCACCCGCAGCCACACTATTTGAACCACTTGTGGATGAGGTCTCATAATTGACCGTTATCGACGATGAATTAGGATTGTGAAGAAACATGGCCGTTTCGCCACCGGTCGACGACACCGAGCTCACCGGCGTCAGGTACTCACTAGACCACTGATAACGAGGGAAAAGGGTAAACAACCGAACCTTATAGTTTCCGTCATATTTGCCTGCAACAAGATGGGCCTGAATCGGTTTTTGGGCACGGACAGTCGCTCCAATGCTTACGCCTTCAACAAAAATCTTCTCCCCCTCTTCCAACCACTGCTGAATATCGACAACCCCATCGGCATTCGTATCTATGTTAACCAGGGTCGGATTTTCACTCACCATCACAAACAGACCCACATAATCAAACGTTGTGTTATACGAGAGATCCTCCCCCACAGGGGCCTCATAAAAAACTCCATGTTGAGTCGTATCCAAAGCCTGAACCGTTCCTGCCATCAGCGGCCCAGTACCGTCAGGGTACACGGCGCGCGTCAGAGCAATCGACCTTGTCGCCGAGATTTTGTCGCGTCCATCGTATAGAATATTCGTAGCAATTCGCGGAATAGGAACATTATTATCCAATGTAATAACATCGCCTTGCTGAAATATATCGGTGGGGTAAGCGGTTAAATAGCCATTCGTGGTGTTACCATCCCCCCAAATGGCGCTGGAGGACTGCACAGGCGAAAACACCGTTGATTCATAGCCATCTTCCCAGTGATCAAAATAGATTACGGTATTAGACGACCCAACAACAACAGCCGTCATACTGCGAACGTATGTGCCAATGCTTTGGTCGTACTCAATGGCATCAAACGCGCTGTACACATCCTCTTCTGGCAGAGGGCTAAGAAAGGTCTGTGATATGCTCTCCGCATATCCAAAGCTCCCCCATGCCAGAGATAAGCCTATTAATAATCTATAAACCCAACTTTTCATATAAAATCGCTTTGTCCCGCCACATAAGCATAAACGCTAATCTGCGGTTATTGACTGCTGATGCTATACAGATCAAACAAACGAACCGAACTGAACTTTTCAAATGCTACCATAATCGTAACATTACACGCAACCCATATTTTCAGAAAAGTTCACACAAGTAATAAGGAAAATTCTGAGGCTTTGCGCTTGCATGACGGTATCCGCCTATCGGGCGGGCCGGGCAGAAAGCCCGGAAGCTTCACTGGCAGCCTGTCGGACTTTGATCAGGGAAAATGATACTCGGTATTCTTTGTGGCCCCTCTTTTTTTCAAGAGGTCCAGCTTTACCAATGAGGATAAGCGGTTACGTGCAGTTCGGTCACTGACCTGAAGCCGTTCGGAAACTTGAACTGCGGTGACCCGTCTATTTGCTGACGCCATCTCAAGAATCTCATGTTGTGCTGGATCCAGGCTGGAGGGCCAGCGCCAGATACTCGAAATTTGCGTAAAGAACCCCTTCAGTTTGACTTCCGCTAAGGGCAATTTGGCTCCGGCCATTTTCTCCTGCGCCAACTGGATTCCCGTTCCCCAGCCCTCGATCAGCCCGATCTCATTAAATGCCCGGTCTATGACTGGATTTCGCAGCTGCAATGGCACAGTGAATTCACCATAAATTCACGGAATGCCGTAATCGGGTATGCCGGACGCTCAATACGATCACGGTCCGTTCGGCTCGCCTGTACGGGGATATGTTTTGAAAAAAATCCAAGGCCGCATCGTAAAGTTTTCAAATGGGTTTGTCTGCCGATTGTTTATCTGCGAAATCCTTTGCAGCGGTGCCTTGGAATCGAGCACTTAAACGCATTCTTCAGCTTGCCCTTCGTAGCCCGCAGGGCGAAGTGGGGTCGCGCCCTTAACCGCGTCACTTACTTGGATACGCTTAATCGACCGACTTCCTTTCTTAGGTTGCCCGGTTTTGAGTATGAATGTCTGTAAGTCGAGTAAATAGGCACCGCTGACTACACACTTCCATGAAAAGCCAAAACGAAACTGTCTTGATCTATTTGCACATCCAGTTGATGCTGCAACGTAATGACTAAATCAGCAACAACCCCCCTCGTGATTATCGGTGCCGGCGCAGCTGGCCTTATGGCGGCTTGTCATGCTGGCGAGCGCGGCATACCGGCACTGCTTCTGGAACGCAAACACCGGGCCGGCAGCAAGCTGCTTATGTGCGGCAATGGACGCTGTAACCTGACGTCATGCCTTACACCGGATGCAATGCTCACCGATTTTAGTTCCCCTCTCGACGTATTCCTGAGCATCGCTATTAACGCATTCTCGCCCAGCCAACTGCAGAACTGGTTTGAGCGTAATGGTCTCCCCCTGATGCAGACGCGTGACGGCAAAGTATTCCCAAAATCCGAGCGCGCACCCGATGTCGTTCGCTGCCTAACCGATGGACTACGCAATCACGGAATCCCGATCTGCTATAATGCTCCCGTAGAAAAGATCGTGAAAGACACGACCGGATTTATCATTCAAACTCGCACATTCACAATACACACCGACCGCGTGCTGATCGCCACGGGCGGAGTGAGTTACCCCAAAACGGGAAGTGTCGGCGATGGCCAAAAAATGGCGCGCGACCTAGGACACCGCATACTGCCATATCGCCCGGGGCTAGTCGGCATCGAGTGGAACATGCCCTGGATGCAGCAACACAAGGAACAGCAGTTCAAAGCCGCCCGTGTCCGAGTCCTGGACGGAGAGCGCTGTATTGGCGAAACCACAGGCCTTCTGGAATGCGAACGCTGGGGCTTGGGAGGTGGCGCGATTTCCAATGCCACACGACTGCTATCCCGGCATAATGCAAAGCATCCCACCGTCGAAATCTTTTACGCGCCCAAGTCTGAACCCCTGCGAATCACATCCCTTAAGACACGCCCTCTCAAAGAGGCTATGGTGACCGTGGGTGGAGTCGACTTGCAGCAGATCTCGCCCACAACAATGGAATCAACAAAAACCCCCGGCCTGTACTTTGCTGGCGAAGTTATGGATGTCGATGGTCCCACCGGTGGCTACAACCTAACCGCCGCCTTCGCAACCGCACGCCTCGCCATCGATACCATTGCCAACCAAGGCAACTTCACCCCGCCTCCCACGATGCATAAACCCCGTGGCGGAAAGCGCCCCGGCAAGCCCAGCCGCCGACATGGCGCCTCCAACCGTCCCCACCGACGATAACCCAAATTCGCTAATACAGAATGGCGCCACCGCAGGAGGCGGAGTTGGGTTATTGTTGTATTTGAGCGCGCACGGCTCCAGCAGCGCGGCTACGTCCACCCCGTATGCTTCCAGTGCACCCAAGGCACGTTCCGGTAACAAAGAAAAGTGGCTTATCCGTCTATGCCTCATTTAGTCGCGCAACCTGCTGTACGGCATTCCACCCTACGGGAAGTAAGTTGAGCTCCAACCGGACGGCCCATGAGCAAAAAACACCCAGAATCATATTGAACGGTTCTACAGGAATCACGAAGTCGAAACCTGAGGGACCTGCGAAGTCACTCCGGCAGACACGTATCGGTTCCTGGATAATCTCGATCTCCATGTGGTCGCCGACAGTGTGGAGGCGGTCATCAGGGACATCCAACGCCCGCAGGAATATCCGTGCGTCTGGACCCATAACGGCGATGCGTACTACTGAAGCTGTGTCGTCTCGCACGAGGGTGCCAGAGAGCTCCGGACGGGACCGAAACCACGATAGCGCATTGGGTACCGCAGTTCGGGGAAGTCCGAGGGAGATTTTATCTTGGCCAACATAGAGATCCATCTGTCCCCCCGGCAGGGCTTCCGGTTCAACTTGCATCCCGCAACGCCCCGTACCCGGCGAAAGAAAGTCAATGTTCACCCCCATGAGCCGACATACCGTTTCCGCAGCTTCCGGACCTACAAGCGTAATCCACCCTTGATCGGCACGATCCGGCATCCCTAATCCTGTAGTGATTTCTTTGATCTCATCTGCCAGCGGCGACATGAACTTTTCAAGGAATAGATCCCCAAAAGCAACATGGCATTCTGGATCAAAGACATTACTAGGACGGACTGACGCTACGAATGGACTGGGGCTAGGTACCTGCATTTTTTCCTCCCGGCTATCGTTAGGCTAAGACTGCTTTGGCAAACGCTTTAGCTTTCGCTATTGTTTCTGTGTTTCCAGTCTGACTAAAGTAAGTCACGAATACGTTCATGATGTAGTCTCCTTATTAAATGATGACAAAAAAGAGGGCCGGTCTCACGCTTTCTCCAGAGCCGCGAGCGCCGCCTTCACAATGCTATTCGGAACCGCAGGGGCAACCTCAACTCGCCCCACCAATGCCAACCCCTGCAGAATACCCATGTACAGTCGAGAAAGATCACGAATGTTCGTGCTCCCGTCCAGCTCGCCCACTTCCTGGGCACGCTTAAATGTCTTGTAAAACGCGTCCTCGATACCCTTCATGTGGATTCGCAAGACCTCAGCCATCTCCACATCATCCTCGGCGCGGCATTGCGCCATGCTCACCCCAAGCAAACAGCCCTTGCTCCCGAGCGTTGTATGATACTCCAAATGCTTATGCATCAAACGCCGGACATTCTGAAGCGGCGGTCCCTCCCCCTTCAACTCACTGCGCAGCTGGCTCACCACGTTATCCGAGTAGTGCTGTAGCGCCTTGACGAAAAGCTCCCGCTTGTTACCAAATGTATCGTAGAGGCTCTTTCTTCCAATGCCCATCTGCTCTTGCAACTCGGCCATCCCCGTCGCCGCATACCCCTTCGCCCAAAAGATTTGCATGGCCTTTTCCAGGGCCACTTCCGGGACGAACTGTTTGTCAGGTCCTCTGCTCATGTGCGTAACCTCTCACACCTAGACCGTTCGGTCAATGATTAAGCCAAAATAGATAGACAAGCGTCTGGGATGTACAAAACTCTCTCCTCGCGCGGCTATACTCCACATTAGCATCATATATACACCGCAGACGCCACCAATGACGCCAGACGAATCAGGATCACAGCCTTTCATCTTTGACACATCTCTAACATGGAGTAGACTCCACTTTCTCAGTAACAATGCTTGTTGGAACGCGTGCCTGCTCGTCCGGGCGCATGGCGAAAATGGAAGAAATGAATTTACAGATTTTAGGGTTTGACGACTGGTTTTCCGCGCACGCAGACGCATTGCTTCAGGAAGGGCAACAGGTGGCCCGAATCACGACTGTTGACCGGGGGGCGTTCCTCGTGCGCAATGAGCACGGAGAGACCCTCGCCGAACTATCAGGTAAATTTCGTTTCGCGGTTGAATCCAGTCCTGACCTCCCCTGCGTTGGCGACTGGGTGTGCGTGGAGCACACATCGCCGACGCTCGCAATTATTCATGCGATCCTGCCAAGGAAAACCTTCTTTCGTCGCAAGCGCCCGGGAAAGACCGTGGACTTTCAAATGATCGCGACCAACGTGGACATCGCCTTTATTGTTCAGTCTTGCCACTACGATTTCAATGTGCGGAGACTCGACCGCTATCTTGTGGTGGCCAATGAGGGACACATCGAACCCATCGTCATCTTGAGCAAAACGGATTTGGTTAGTCCTGAAGAACTAGAAGGCATGATCGAAGCGATCAGAGCTGCCGGAATCACGGCCCGCATACTTCTCGTTAGCAACACCACGGGCACCGGCTTGGACGCGTTTCGCGATCTACTCCTCCCCGGAAAGACCTTCTGTTTGCTGGGTTCTTCCGGAGTTGGGAAAACCACCCTCATCAATCGCATTATGGGGCATGATGCGTTTGAGACACAGACTGTCAGCGCGACAGGAGAAGGCGTACACACAACATCACGTCGCCAGCTGCACATCCTCGACAACAGCGCCATGATTGTTGATACCCCGGGCATGCGGGAGCTTGGGATGCTCGATACGGGTGATGGACTCGAAGACAGCTTCGCGGATATTCATGATCTATCCCTCGACTGCCGCTACGCCAACTGCACTCACCTGCAGGAACCCGGGTGTAACGTTCTGATCTCCATCGACGAAGGTGATCTCAGCAGAGAGCGCTATGAAAGCTACCTCAAGCTCAAGAAAGAGACTGAGTTCCACGACCTCTCCTACGTCCAGAAGCGAAAGAAAGGGAAGGATCGCGCGCGCATGATCAAAACCGTCATGAAGCATAAAAAGCGCTAGCGTTCAGGACGTCTGCGTGGCTTCAAAGAACCTGCGGGCAGGGGCGTCATTGGATTCGCACGTCGCCTTCTTCTATCCCATCTCAAAGAGAATTTTGCCTGAGCGTCCCTCACGGGAGGCGTGCAGGATGGCATCGCGGGGTTGGAAGAGTGGGTAACACGCTTCAACGGGGCAATGAATTTTGCCCGCTTTGAGCATGGGACACAGGGCGGCAAACAGCTCTTGTACCTCCGGCTCCGTGGCTTTGCGGTACCAAGCAGCGATCCAAAACCCGCGTGCGGCTATGTCGCGAAAGATAAGGTGTGCATTGGAGAGTATGAAAGGCTCGCGGGCCATCGCGCCGTAGGTGACCACAGTACCGCCGTCGGCCACGCAGGGAATCATATTCTTCAAGATGGGGCCGCATGTGGCATTGAGCCCGAGGCGAATGGCAGCCCCGCCCGTCGCTTCCCGGACCTCGTCACAAAGCTGCGGGCCGTCGACGACAACCACGTCCCCACCCAGGCTACGTAGTTCATCCACCAGCTCAACACGCCGTACAATGCTCACCGTGCGCAAACCCTTCGCGGCAGCGATCTGAATAACGCAACGCCCGACCCCCGAATTCGCCGCATTCTGGATCAGCCAGTCCCCCGGGTGCAGACGGACAAAGCGGTGCAACAAGTGCCAGGCTGTGGGCGGATTGATGGCCAACATTGCAGCCTGATGAACAGGCATACCCGGCGGAACAGGGATGACATTCGTCCCCTCCGTAATATACGCCTCGCACCAGGAACCGGTGCGAAGCGGGGCAATCACCTGCTGCCCCTCCCGTAACCCAGGCACGCCCACGCCCTTTTTTGCAACGACGCCGATTCCCTCCATCCCGGCAACGGCGGGCAGCTCGGGCTGAACCGCGTAGCGTCCCTCAAGCATGTTCAGATCGGCAGGGTTAATCGGAGCCGCCTGCATGCGAACCAAGACCTGATTAGGTCGCAGGTCAGAAAGTTCCATACGGGACACTTCGACCACGTCCTCGGGCAGCCCTGTACGGCTGAACTTCACGGCTGTTGTTTGAATAGGCATGATCCGCTTGACCCTAACGAAGAGCACGCTCCAGTGCAAGACGAGTGTTGGCCCAGTCTCAGGAGGGAAGGGAGTGCGAGGGGTGCGAACGGCAGAAATACTGCGCCGACCCACCGGATTGAGTTCCCGGAAAGAGACGTGCAGAGACGCTATCAGTCCCGAATCCCGAGGTATCGTTTCACCTCTTCTGTCAAAACGGTCGGTTCTTTCGGGAGTGTTGTCAGGTCGAAGCGCGGTAGAAGATCTTGTGGCATCAGCGTCTCACCCCACTCAGCCCAACCACACCAATGGGCCAACATGCCGACAATGGTTTCCGGCGAAACACCTTGTTCGCGCAGGGCGCTGATGCGGGTGTCTCCGTGGCGTTTGGCAAGGCGCCGACCATCAGGGCTGACCACCAAGGGCACGTGGATGAACTGCGGGCAGGTCAAACCCAGCGCTTGGTACAGTAGAATCTGCCGGTGCGTCGTCGAAAGGAGATCGTCACCACGCAGCACCTCTGTGATCCCCATCGCTGCATCATCAACGACAACAGCAAGCATGTAACCGGCACCATCCTTATGGCGGGCAATCACAAAGTCACCAACCACCTCATGAACATGCTGATCCTGTGGGCCATGAAAGCCATCAACAAAACGTACACACTCGTCAGAAACCCGAAAACGCCACGCCGGGATGCGGTCGTCCAGCAGCGCTGCGCGGGCCGCTTCGAAACTGCTGTAGCGATCACGACAGGTCCCGGGATAGCGAGGCCCATCGTCACCCACATGGGGGGCACTCTGAGCGCTTTCAACATCGCTGCGTGAGCAGGTACAGGGATAAACCATGCGCGCATCTGCCAGCTGGCAAAGCGCCTTGCGGTAATACGCAATGCGCTCCGACTGTACATAGGAGGCATGGGGACCGCCGCAGTCTGGGCCCTCATCCCAATCGAGCCCCAGCCAGCACAAATCGGCTAGCGCCTGTTCAGCTGTGCCGGGCTTGACCTTCGGATGATCAAGATCCTCCATGCGCATCACTATAGTGCCGCCTCGCGAACGCATTGAAAGCCACGCAATCAGAAAGCTTCTGGCGTTGCCCAAATGCAAGGCACCAGTTGGACTTGGGGCCAGACGTCCGCGAATGGTTTGCCGATTACTGCTCATACCGTTCAGTCTCGCCTTTCATGCTGTCGTAGGCAAGTCGAGATGCAAGGGCGGAGTAGAAAGCGCACTCTTCGGCGCACTCCCCGACATTCGTCTGCCCCATTTTGAGTAGGGTTGCGTGCAAGGTGCGTATAAAAAGGAAAAAGAGAGCGACATGTACGAGTAACCTGCCGAAAGGGAGCCTGAAGAGAGACGGTGGATGCCGGTCTCCGGACGGCGTTGAGCAAGTGAGGGAGCCTTGAAGAGAGACAGGAGAGACCGGGGGGGGGGCACACTGTCATACCTCAGGCTCTCCGTTGCACAACCGCGCCGGGACGCCACGATCCACCTGCGTTGCGAATGAGGACAACTTGCGAGTGAGATTGTGGGTTGTGGGTGCGCAACACCTTTTCAGATGAAGCATTGAATCCTCAGCGCCTACCCGCTAGGATGACTTAATTACAGCATCCTTTTGGAGGGAGCTGTGCAAACAGAAAGGTTTTATCATGATTTGGATACTCGTCGGCATTGGTGTTGTCATATTGGTTGTCGTCTTCGGCATGTACAACGGCCTGATCGGCAAGAAGAACTCGGTTGAGAATGCCTTCGCTTCAATTGATACCATCCTAAAGAAGCGCTACGATCTCATCCCAAACCTCGTGGCTGCGGTTAAACAGTACATGGAGCATGAACGCGGGCTTCTAGAGAATGTTACGGCACTGCGCGCCAAAGCAACATCTGGCAACATATCCTCAGATGAGGCAATCACACTTAATAACGAAATCAATAAGACCATGGGTGGCATCATGGTTGCGGTAGAGAGCTACCCAGAACTGAAGGCCAATGAAAACTTTAAAGATCTACAACGTTCGCTCAACGAGGTGGAGGAGCAGCTCTCCGCGGCACGGCGCTCATTCAATGCCGCCGTCACTGATTTCAATAATGCTGTTGAAATGTTCCCGACCAATATCATGGCGGGCATGATGAACTATAAGCGGCGGAAATTATTCGAGATTCCAGAGGTTGAGCGCGTTAATCCCGACGTGAAGACGCTCTTCGCATAAGGGAAGGGTTGCATCATGAAGACAATTGAGGATTTCCAGAACTACTACGAAAACGATCTGCGCCCTTCACTTGAGATTCTCGACGGCGAGCGCAAGTCAAGCCTCCGCAATGCGGGGCTTGCAGGCACACTCATTACGTTCGTTATTCTTGGTGTTGTGGGCTGGATGTTAACATCTGGTTTGCCTCCCACATATATGCTATTTGCAGCTGTAGGGGGCGGAGTATTGGCTTTTGGAGCATTCGTCCTGTTCACAAAAGATTTCAAGAGCAACTTCAAGAACACGATTATTCGCCAGGTAATTGCTTACGTTAGCGAGGATCTCTCTTATGCACCCACAGGGATGATCTCCCGCAGCGAATTTCAGAGTAGCACACTATTTAAGAACCGCATTGACCGCTACAAAGGCGAAGATCTGGTCGACGGAAAAGTGGGCAAAACCAAAATCCGTTTCTCCGAACTTCATGCTGAATACAAAACGACAACAACCGATAGCAAGGGGCATCGACATACAACCTGGCACACGATCTTTAAAGGCCTGTTCTTCGTTGCGGATTTCAATAAGCACTTTCAAGGGCGCACCGTTGTGCTGCCAGATTCAGCCGAAAAATTCCTAGGGCGCTTGGGCAAAAAACTACAGGAGTGGAACGTCTCGCGTGATGATCTGGTCAAGATGGAGGATGTGGAGTTCGAGAAGGAGTTCGTCGTCTACGGAACCGACCAAATTGAGGCGCGCTACATTCTCTCCCCTGCACTCATGCGGCGGATCCTGGAGTTCAAACGCAAGATGAAGGTGCCAGTCCATATCGGATTTGTGAATGCCAATCTCTACATGGCCATGAACATCAAGAAGAACATGTTCGAACCAAGAATCCTTCGGACAATCTTGGATTTCGATCTAGTACGCGAGTACCTTGAAGATGTCATGCTTGCCGTCGGCATCGTAGAAGAGATGAATCTCAACACTCGGATCTGGACGAAAGAGTGACTTAACACTTTCCCAAATTTCGTAGCATTTTCGTATCATCGGGGAGGTCTTAATGTAGGGTTGGCCGTCTCGGCCAACACTACATCTGAAAATTCATTTTTACCCCGGCATAATCGAGCAGACGTGCGATGCGGGGTATGAGCCGCCCCGTCTACACGCGCCCAAACTTCTTATGGAGTTCCTTAAGCGGTGTAAAGATCAGTGTTGGTCGCCCGCGCGGTGAGGTGTATGGCATTTCGCAGGCCGCCAGATCGACGACCAGGTGTTCAATTTCATCAAGACTGAGGCGCTGGCGTGTTCCAACGGCAGACTGACAAGCCGCTTGCGCAAGCGCATCCTCCTTGCCATGCGCGCCGCCCCGAGATCCCACCGCTTCAAGACTCCTTGCCATATCGACAACCAGACTCTCGACCGACGTTCCATCAAAACACGATGGCAGGGCATCAACAACAAAGCTATTGCCCCCAAACTCTGACAATCCGAACCCCATATTCTGAAAGAGCTCAACGTTGCGCCGAACGCGTGCGGCATCGCGCGCTGACAGCTCAACCGTCTCGGGAAGGAGAAGCACTTGCGCTTCCACAGCTCCAGCGACGACAGCGCGCATAAAGCGATCATAAAGGACCCGTTCATGTGAAGCCCGTGGATCCATCAACACCATGCCATTCTCCGTCTCAAGAGCCACATAAAACCCGCCGATTTGTCCCAATACGCGACACCATGCCCACGGCGTGGAATGGTGATCGTCCTCCCGTGGAACCCCCTCCGTATTGTTGGATGACACATCAGCACCAGAGCTGGAAACGGGAGCATCATATCCTTGCTCTCCCCCAAATACAGAACCATCTTGACCAAGGCTTGGCTGTGCCACAGCTTGGCGCGGATACTTAAACGCCCGGGTTGGCGGAAGATCATCAATCTTGAGTGTTGTCTCGACGGGGGGAAGGTGATCCATAAGACCAACGGCCTCCGGAAGTCCATCATCTTCGGTCTCACCAGAACCAGATGAAACGGAAAGCGCCTTTTCGATTGCAGCAATCACAGCATCCCGAACATCTCCCGGCCGGCGAAAACGAATTTCTTTCTTGGTCGGATGGACGTTCACATCAACCCAACCGGGTGGCATTGTCAAAAAGAGGAAAATCGAGGGGTGCCGTCCTTTTGGCAACAGGGTGCGATATCCCTGCTGAATGGCATAACTCAACAATGCGGGACTTGTCGGGCGACCGTTTACAAACAGGTATTGCTCATTGCGATCCGCACGGTGAACCGTCGGAACGCTAACGTTACCACTGACTCCAATGCCACCGACCTCATGATCGACACGCTTAAGCTGTTTAAGAAGATCAGGACTGAAGAGTTCCCGTAGGCGATCATCCAGATTATCAGCCGCAGGCAAGCGGAACGTCTCACGACCATCAATCGTCAAACTCATCCCCACCTCAGGATGTGACAATGCCTGAATCGTAAACACATCCCGTATGCGAAACAGTTCCGTTTGTTGACTACGCAAAAACTTGCGACGGGCAGGAACGTTGAAGAAGAGATCTCGAACTTCGATGCTGGTCCCTGGCGGGCACCCGATCTCCTGTACATCCTGAATGGTGCCACCGGAAAGCACAATCTCAGTGCCCACCACCTCTCCCTGGCGGCAGCTTGTTAATCGAAATCGCGATACACTTCCGATCGCAGCAAGCGCTTCGCCCCGAAATCCCAACGTGTGGATCCGCTCGATATCATCTACATCGTGAATTTTACTGGTGGCATGGCGCTCAATAGAGAGCAAGGCATCATCCCGCGTCATTCCGCGACCGTCATCACTGACCGAAACCAGTTTGCGACCACCCGCAGCGACGGCAACGTCAATTTGGCGTGCACCCGCATCAAGTGCATTCTCAATCAGTTCCTTGGCAACCGAAGCTGGACGCTCCACAACCTCGCCTGCTGCAATCTTATTTGCAACCTGAATGGGAAGGACGCGAATCTGTGGTTCATCAGCCATGGGTGCAGGATACGCTATCCTGCAGTGAGAGGAAAGTCTCAGATCATACAAGGGTAAAAACTTGGGGATAAGGAGTGCTTGTATTCGGGGTGCACGTGCTGACCCGCGCCACAAACCACGTGCTCCCCGAAATACTGGGGAAGCCCGTCCTACAACATTGCAATACCCCCCTTGTAGGACGTGCTTCCCCGTATTCGGGGAGCACGTGCATCAAGCAGAGCGTGACGCGAAGACATTCCGTCAGTTGAGCTCAGCGTTGCACGATACATTCACGCGTCGCGCGCTCACCGAAAGCGGCGATTTTATCGCCACACCGCATTACAGCTCTAGCTCAAATCGAACTCGAGATAAGCCGACCAAAGGTCGGCATGCTGTGATCGACAATATCGATTTGCAGCTCGCCATCCTCGCCGCCGATCTCTTCCTCGGCTTCATGGCCCTCAGGAACAACCATAAACGTGGGCAGATAGCGGTAATACACCTCCAACATCAGCGTGCATAAAATCGTTTCCATGACCTTTTCGCCGTGTTCCTTCGTTGCTGGCGAGTCCCAGCTCCCAATCGCATGTGGTTGTCCAAGGTGATCCACATATCCACTGGCTTCCTTGGCCACGACTTTCTGGTTCTTCATCAAACTGGGGGAGAACTGCTGGTTCCATGCCTTCCAAGTTTCACCACCCTCCTGAAACTTTGCCTGAGTCACGTAGTACATGTAGTAGAGAAAAGATCCCGAGCGCGGGTTTTCCCAGTCAAATGTCCAATCAGAAAGCCCTGATATTCCACCGCGACATTCGCGGCTTTTGGCGGCACCTAAAAACTGTAGGCACAGAACCCCAGCTCCCGTGAGCCCCGTGTTCTTGTTCCCCGGACCACAGTATCCGAAACCACCATAGCCTTCCCGTTCGCCATAGTTCAATTTAAAACCCGCGATTGATTTGGTCATGCATTCGTCTAGGCCAGGAATATCCCCGTACAACCCGGCCATCTTCGCGGCTTTCAAAGCCTGAACACACCACGCCATGTAGGAGCTGTCATTACGTTCACTGGGCGTTAGATTGTAATTGAATCCCCCGCTGGGGTTTTGGCCCTTGACGATACAGGCGACAGCCTTACATGCCGCTTCCTTCAACGTGGGAACCTTCGTCATGCCATAGGCCTCACACAACGCATAGGCCACGATCGGTTGCGTGTAGTCGTGGCCATCTCTGCCGGCGAAACGCCCGTCTGCCTGTTGTTTACTAACAATATATCGAATAGCGGATTCCACAGTATAACCGAATTCCTCTGAGGCCGGAGTGTCGCCGTGAGCAAGGTAAGCCAACAAGGCCAACGCCGTCATGGCTGGCTTAGAATTACCCCACGTACCATCCTCTCTCTGCGTTTTCTTCAGAAAGCGGAGCGCACGCAACACGGCACCTTCGGTTCCCGAACCCCCATACTTACTCAGTGCGACACCTTGAGAGCCGGGATTGCGG
>Ga0307929_1001237_pt1 | contig 20661 bp, 6 predicted proteins | sample AceLakmetage1330_FD_203160 | JGI IMG/M metagenome (GOLD analysis project Ga0307929, IMG submission 203160) | Saline water microbial communities from Ace Lake, Antarctica - #1330 | ecosystem: Environmental > Aquatic > Non-marine Saline and Alkaline > Saline | place: Antarctica: Ace Lake...
TATAAGAAATATTCATAGTATTGGATTTTATTTGCTAATTGAAGCGAAGGTAATAAATTTAATTTAACAGGTGTAATAGCCAACTAAAATTAAAGTACTATGTTTGAACTTGAAACTCCAGATGCTTAAAAGTAAACTATTAATGTATCTTTTGCTGTTTTAATACATTTAAATTTGAATACTTATGGGAAACTTTAAAATTTATGTAGATTATATCTCAGGTATTGTTGAGATGATTGGTGTATTAACAATTTTTTTGGGAGCATTATATTCTCTTTTTGTATTTTTTGTTTCTATAAGTAAAAAGAAAACGGATAGTTATATTAAGCTACGGCAATCACTGGGTAAGTCAATACTTCTAGGTTTGGAAATACTTATTGCTGCTGATATTATGGCAACAGTTGTTACGGATCCAACAATGAAGTCGGTAATTATATTAGGATTAATTGTCTTAATTCGAACCTTCCTTAGTTTGTCATTGCAAGTTGAGCTGGAAGGAAGGTTTCCCTGGCAAAAAGACATTAAGAAAGCTTAGTGAAATGTTCTTGTGGAACTAACTTCTTAATTTTCGCTCTATTTAGTGTCAGTAAGCCAATATCCTTCAACTGAATCTTGATTTCGGTTTCGGTTTTTGTCTGCAAAATACCAGTTAGTGTTGTGCCATCATATAGTTCTACTCTGTAAGTTAAGAGCAGTGGAATAAAAGTTTTGGATTGCATGTGAGCAGTATCTATTTGATCCCAACTAAAACGACTTTGATCAACTTGTCCCAGAGCATTTAAAAAACTTACATATACATAATTAATGTTCAATGAATCTTCAGCTATTTTACATGGAATAATTAAGCCCGTTTTTAACCAGATAGTATCCTGTATATAATTACTTTTTTTTATGTCTTGTGCTTGAATCAGCATTCCACTGATCAGGATGGTTGTTATGAAAATTGCTCTTTTCATGATATAGCATTTTTAATTACAGTGGAATTGGGAAATAGTTAACAAATGTACATTCCCCCCCATCATTTTGATAAATTGAAGCTGCAATATACTATAAATAGCAGCATTTGTCAAGTACTAACTTGATTGTTATGATATAATTAGATGTAAATCATGAGGTTTATTATATTAATTATTATATTTGGCTATGTAATTTATTTTAGAAATAGAATATCATAGTAATTTTTTGTAATTTTGGATTATACACAATAAACAATTATTATTAATCAAAAATAAAACAGTATGAAAAAATATACTCTATTGTTAGCTTTGGCTCTTATTTTACAAGTTTCAGCTTCATCACAATCTTGCCTTCCTGATGGTATAATATTTACTACTCAGATGCAGATAGATAGTTTTCAAATTAATTATCCTAACTGTAGTATGGTTGAAGGGGATATTGAAATATCAGGGGATGATATTACTAATTTAGATAGTTTGGTTGTTTTAACAGTAATCGATGGTGACCTTTTTGTAGGATATACTACAATGTTAGCAAGTTTATCAGGACTTAACAATGTTACTTCAATTGGTCAAACCATAAGAGTTTATATGAATTCGGCTCTTACAAGTTTATCAGGATTGGATAATATTGTTTCAATAGGTCAAAATCTTCGCATTACAAATAATGATGTTCTTACTGATATAAGTGCATTGAGCAGTTTAACTTCAGTAGGGGAAAACCTTCGTATTTATATGAATTCTGAGCTGACTTCCTTATCAGGATTGGAAAATTTAACCACTGTTGGCGACAACCTTCGTATAACCAATAATTCAGCAATAACAAGTTTGTCGGCTTTATTTCAACTAACTTCTATTAATGGGGAACTTGTGATTGAAAATAACGATGCCCTTGAAAGTTTAGAGGGGATTGATAATATTGACTCAGAGACAATTACAGATGTAGCTATCAGAAATAACCTACTATTATCAACGTGCGAAGTACAAAGTGTATGTAATTATCTGGCAACACCAAATGGGGATATTAGTATTCATGATAACACAATTGGATGTAATAGCAATGAAGAAGTAATTGAAGCTTGTGTTGAAGGTGTTGAAGAAACAACAAGGCCAGAAATTACAATTTATCCGAATCCTGCTCGGGATGAGCTAACTATTACAAATGAGCATGATATTATAGTTAATGAGATAGTTATATATAATGCCATGGGTCAGAAAGTGATGTCAGTAAGACAAGCAACAAATACTATTGATGTTTCAATACTCACTAAAGGTATGTATGTTATTGAAATTGTCTCAAATAAATTTACTGTTAGGAAGAAATTAATATTAAAATAGTGAGCGTATTAACTTCGTTATCAACTATTACACCAGATTGATAATTGTATATTTGAGATAGTGTTATATCTATTTTTTAATATAAATATAGTCATTGGATTACAAAAGATAGTAAAAGAATCAGATAACTCTTTTACAAGGTATTCACACCTTAAATTTAACTAATATTGTTTATAAAATTGGGATGCAACGAATTGATGCGCTAAACTTGTCCATATTAAATATCTTGAGTATTTTTGAAGCAATCTAAATCCAACTATTATAAATTCTTGGTTTTATGATAGATTTCATTGCTGAACAAAGGCAATAATAATGGCTATTTATGGTAACTTTCTTTTGTTTGAAACGTAAAAAGTTGTCAATATGAAGAATAGTTTTTATTTGAAAATAAATATTTCATCACTTGTGATGTTATAATATTTTTAATGTCATTTTTTTTAATTGAAAGGTTTGTAAAGAAAATGATATAAAAACATGCTTTAGTTGGTACTTATAAGTAAGAAAGTAAAGGTTTGTTCTGCTTGAAAGATATAGCAAATGTTTTAGAGTTAGAAGATACCTTAAGTTTGATTTAAATTTTTTTGTAACTTGGATAAATTATGGTAAGAAAATATACTATTGTAAATACGTTATCAAAACATATACTATTAGCGTTTGTATTATCTTTTGGAATATTTGAAATTTATTTACGGTGCTCCAATGTAGTTGGTATATTAGCCATAAATAACCCGCAAAACAGCTAAATTTTAAAAAATGAAAACAAATATACTCTCCTTTTTCTTTGTAATAATTTTTTCAAGCATTGTTATTAATGTAAATGCTCAATGTCCTCCATCAATAACATCTTCATCTGCGTTACCATCTATACAGGATCCTACGGGAACCTGGACAATCTGCCCGGGAAATAGTGTTTTAATCGTATCTTCTTCTGCTTCTGGTTACCTATGGTATCATGACGATATCCTAATTGATACTGCTACACTTATTGCTATATCGCCAAAAGATGTCGGGGAGTATTATGTAATTGTTGACGGGTGTGCAACACCTTCTGATATTATCACTATTGCATGGTTTGACCTTCCCGTGGCAAATATTACATTTAGTGATTCTCCAGTATGTTCCGGCACTACTGTTACCGCGACACTAGAAGGAGATTTGGGTGTGGATTGGTTTTGGAGGGAACCTGAGCAGTCAGATATCAACCCAATAGTTGGTGATTACTTTTCAAATACACTGTTTAGTGCTGTTGTTACAAGTGCAGATCTATGTCCAACTGTAATACCTAATATGTTAATTGTCCGACAACCTCTCGATCCCGGAGAAATAAGTGAAACCCAAGATATTTGCTCAGGAGATACTCCCAGTTTATTAACAGGCACAACTCCTACAGGAGAGGATGGTACATATTTATATCAGTGGGAACAATCGACTGTTGGAGAAAGTGGGCCTTGGTCAAATGCAACGCCTGGCACTTCTACTAATGAAACATACCAACCTCCAACTTTAACACAAACAACATGGTACAGGAGAGTTGTTACAACACCTGACCCTTATTGCCCGTTAGTAACACAGTTTGATCCAATAGAGATTACAGTAAATGAAATTCCTGCAATAACAAGTGCTACAACACTAGATATTTGCTCCACAGGCTCGTTAAACTATACTATTACCTCGGATGTAGACGGCACAACATTTACGTGGACCGGAGTTAATACATCAGGTAATGTTACAGGTGTTACAGCATCCGGTAGTGGAAATACTATTGATGATCAATTGTCGATTCCCGTAGGAGCTACTTCGGGAACTGCAACATATACTATTACACCAACCGGTCCTGCTCCTACATATTGTGTGGGGCCCGAAGTTGATTTGGTAGTTACAGTATTGCCACTTCCAATCCCAACCATTGATGGTGACGTTAATGTTTGTATAGGAAGTACTGGTAATTTGTACGAGACTGAAGCTGGGATGACAAATTATGAATGGACAATTCTGGGAGGCACAATAACTTCCGGTCAAGGTACTTACGAAATTGCCGTAACCTGGACAACAACTGAGGGTTCTCAGTGGGTTAGGGTTACTTATACTGGTTTAAATGGATGTCCGCCATTACAACCAATACAATATGATGTAACAGTAAACGAACTTCCCATTCCAGACTTGAATGGTCCACCTACTCCTTGCCTGGGCGCTTCAGGTAATGTTTACACCACAGACTCTGGTATGACAGGCTACGACTGGGAAGTTTCAAGTGGTGGAACAATTACCGGTGGTGGTGATAATTTTGATAATATCACTATTACCTGGAATACACCTGGTGTGCAATGGGTAAGTATTGTTTACACCGACGCCAATGGATGTACAAATACCGAACCTGTTGTATACACTGTAAATGTGTCGGAACCAAGCATTGACGGATCCACAACAACTTGTTTGGGCTCAGATGAAAATGTTTACACTACTGAATCGGGTATGACTGATTATGTTTGGAATTACCCCGGAGGAACTTTAATTACAGGTGGAACACCTTTTAGCAATACTGTTACATTACAGTGGAATTCAACCGGCACTAAAACAGTATCTGTAAATTATACAACTGCTGCAGGATGTACAGCAGCAGATCCGGCTACAATATCAGTTGATGTAGAACCACTTCCAACTCCCAGCTTCTTAAGTGGAGATAACGATGTATGCGAAGGAACAACAGGAGTTGTTTATACCACAGAAAGTGGTATGGAACCCTATTCTTGGTCAGTTTCTGCAGGAGGAACAATAACATCAGCCGGAGAATTTAGTAATTCTGCTACCGTTACATGGGATGCTGCTGGAGATCAATATGTTTATGTTAACTATACAGATGCAAATGGTTGCTCAGCTGAAAATCCAACTCCTTACCCGGTTACCGTTAATGATTTACCGGAACCAACAATCACAGGAAGTGATACTGAATGCAATGGAACAACAGGTGTTGATTACATAACCGAATCAGGTCAATCAAGTTATGACTGGGCTGTAACCGGAGGAACAATAACTTCAGGAGAACTCACTAACGAAATTACAGTAACCTGGAGCTCATCAGGTCCACAAACAGTATCAGTTAATTATACGGATGGCAATGGCTGCGAAGCTACCTCCCCAACAGAGTTTCCTGTAGATGTATTACCCTTACCTGTCCCTGATATTGATGGGTTGTCATCTGTTTGTGTAGATGCTACAAATGTTGAATATACTACCGATGATGATACTGGAATAACTGGTTATCAATGGATTGTACCTACCGGAGGTACAATTGTTGGATCGTCAACAAATGATGATTTATTTGTAACCTGGAATACAGTTGGCACACATACTGTGCAGGTTACTTATACCGGAGCAAATGGTTGCAATGCTGCTGCTCCTAGTACATATGATGTAACTGTAAACGACTTACCTTCTCCAACTATTACTAATGGCCCTAATGAAGTTTGTAATAATTCAACAGACCAATACACAACACAACCAGGTATGAGCAATTATATCTGGTCTGTAACAGGAGGCACAATAACTTCAGGTGGAACTTCAACTGATAATACAGCCACAATTACCTGGAATACTACAGGTACACAAAATGTTTCAATTAATTATTCCCAAACCGGTTGCCCTGCAACCTCAGCATATGTATATGATGTTACTGTTAATCCTTTACCAACTTCAAACGCAGGCTTTGATCAGGAAATTCCACATGGTACTTATACAACTCTTGAGGGAGTTGCAAGTGGAGGAACCTCTGGTTATACCCAGGCTTGGACTCCAATTGCCAGCATAAATGGCGACAATACAACTCTTCTAGTTCAAACAACAAATCTTTACAGTGATACTGATTTTACATTTACTGTAACCGATTCAAAAGGATGTATTGACACCGATATTGTGCAGGTAACTCTAATTGGACCTCAGCTAGAAGTAGATGCAACAGCATCACCTCAGGTTATTTGTAATATTGGTACAACAGTTACGTTAAATGCAACAGCAACCGGTGGTAACAGTGCAGTTCAAGCAGATTATACATGGACTTCAACTCCATCAGGATTTGCATCAACCGAACAAAATCCGGAAGTAAATCCAACCCAAACAACAACTTACAATATTTCTGTATGGGATGGTTATAATACAGCCCCAAACACGATTCTGGTAACAGTTAATCCGCTTCCCACCATATTTACTGTTACAGGAGGTGGTGAATATTGTGCTGGAGGAACAGGAGTTTCAGTTGGTTTAAATGGATCTCAATCAGGAGTAAATTATCAGTTAGTTTTAGATGGTTCAGATATTGGAATTCCAATTCCGGGAACCGGAAGTTCTATTTCATTTGTAGATAATACAGGAGCAGGCTCCTATACAATTCGTGCCATAAATGGAACAACCTCTTGCGAACAGGATATGACAGGTAGCGTTACCATAACAATAAACCCTTTACCAACTTCAGAGGCCGGTTCTGCACAGTTAATACCATATGGAACAAACACTACATTAGTAGGAGTTGCCGGTGCAGGAACCCCATCATATAACTATGCATGGACACCAATTGGTAGTATTAATGGTACAAGCACAAGCCTTACAGCCCTAACAACCAATCTCTATACTGATACTGATTTTACATTTGCAGTTACTGATTCTAAAGGTTGTACTGCCAACGATATTGTAAGTATTACACTTGATGGATCAGCTCTTGCTGTTACAGCTACTGCTGTGGAAGATGTTATTTGTAATAATGGTGAAACGGTTCAGTTAAATGCAACTGCCACAGGAGGTAATAGTGCAACACAAGCAGATTATTCCTGGACTTCAACACCATCAGGATTTACATCTACCGAACAGAGCCCACAAGTAAATCCAACACAAACAACTAACTATTATATATCAGTTAACGATGGTTATAATACAGCAACTAATTCTGTAACTGTTACTGTAAATCCCCTTCCAACATTGTTTACTGTTACAGGAGGAGGTGAATATTGTAGCGGAGGAACAGGCGTCTCAGTTGGATTAAATGGTTCACAGGTAGGAGTGGATTATCAATTATTATTTGATGGTGCCAATAGTGGATCGCCTGTATCAGGAAACGGCGCTGCTATTTCATTTGGAGATCAAACAAGTGCAGGTTTATATACAGTTCATGCCATAAACGCTACAACCACTTGCGAACGAAATATGACTGGTAGCGTTAGCATATCTGTAAATCCTTTGCCTACGGCTCTTGCTGGCATTGATCAGACTATTAATTATGGTATTTCAACCTCGTTGAGCGGTTCAGCAAGCTCCGGAACAAGTCCTTGGAATTACTTGTGGACACCCGACAATATGATTTATTCGGGTTCCGGCACTTCAAACCCAGTTACGGAGAATCTTTACGTAACAACTGATTTCCTATTGACTGTTACTGATTCAAAAGGTTGTACAGATACTGATCAAATGCAAGTTATTGTTGACGGTGATCCTTTAAGCGTGGCCGCAAGTGTAGATAACAGTATTATTTGTAGTGGATCTGATGCTCAGTTAAGTGCTGCAGGCTCAGGAGGTAACTTGTTATATACATATCTCTGGAGCTGTAATCCAGGAAGTTGGACATCAACAGAACAAAACCCGGTTGTAAATCCAAATATTACAACAGATTATACTGTTACAATCGATGATGGGTATAATACTGCAACTTCAAGTGTTAGTGTTACCGTAAATCCTCTTGCTACTGTATATAATGTTACAGGCGGTGGTTCTTATTGTTCGGGTGATGCTGGTGTGGATGTTGGTCTTTCAAATTCTGAAACTGGCGCTAGTTACCAACTTTATTTGGATGGAACACTTGTTGGAACTACTGTAAGTGGTACTGGTTCTTCAATTTCATTTGGAGATCAAACAGCAGCCGGAAGCTATACAGTAATGGCTACTATGGTTGTTACCGGATGCGAAAATGATATGTCGGCAGCTGCTGATGTCATCATCTTTCCCTTACCCAATACTTTTGAAATGACTGGTGGAGGATCATATCCCGAGGGGGGAATAGGTGTTCCTGTTGCTTTAACAAATTCACAAATAGGAATAGATTACCAGTTGTTATTAAACGGTTCGGATATTGGAACCCCTGTAGCTGGAACAGGAAGCCCACTAGATTTTGGTTATCAAACTTTGGCCGGTGATTATACTGCTGTTGCAACAGATGCGGTTACCGGGTGTACCATTGAGATGTTAAGTACAGTAACCGTTATTATAGACCCTTATCCATCTATATTTCATGTTTATGGAGGTGAGACAATTTGTTATGGTTCATCAACAGAGGTGGGGCTTGATGGATCAGAAATAGGTGTCGCTTATACTTTATCTCGTGATGGAACCAGTGTTTTGGTTGGCGTTCCAGGTACCGGCGACTCCATTCATTTTGGAGCATTTTCAACCCAGGGAATTTATACCGTTAGGGCAGAAAACACTACCACAGGTTTAACAATGGACATGGATGGTAATGCTGAAATTATCGTAGTTCCATTACCAATACCATACTCACTTACTTTGGTTCAACCGGGGGATAATTGTGTGCCTATAATACCACATCTCGGTGGCTCCGAAATAGGTGCTATTTACGAACTAAATTATGAAGATTTTAATGGTTATTATACTCCGGCTATTGAAACTATTAGTGGTACAGGTGATCCTATTAATTTTAGTAGTCAAACCAATGCCGGAACTTATACGGCATCAGCCTATATTGACTATGCCGGTATTTCATGTAGTATTGATATGTTTGGCAGTCTGACGGCTGATTCCATACCTAAGGAATTTCAAATTACTCCCCAAGGCCAGTTATGCGAAAATGATCAGGATCTGTGTCTGGTTGGCTCAGAAGCAGGAATTGAATATCAACTCTGGTTAAATAGCCAACCGGTTGGTTCAATTGTACCCGGTGATGGCGGCCCTATTTGTTTTGGAACCTTATCTGATCCAGGGACTTACCGTATTCATGCCATTAATACCGCTACATTATGCGAAATATTTTTTACTGAGGAAGTGGTTGTTAATCCACAACCAACTCAGCTTGTGATGTCACCAGTTACTGATTGCGCGGGTTCAGATATCAAACTGGATGGTGATTGCGAAGATGGAATTGATTATTATTTGTATCTGGAGCCGGCTACTAAAGAATTTATTGAGGTTCAAGGCCCATTGACATGTAGCGGTGGAGGCCAAATTAACTTTGGTCCTCAATTTGACGAAGGTGTTTATCGGATAAAGGCAGTAAATCCGGTCACGAATTGCTGGGCATGGATGTATGGAACTACTACCATTTACCCTAATCCGGAAGTTTTTGAAATTAGTCCTCAAGAAGGTGGATGTGCACCATTAGAAATTTATCTTGAAAATTTTGAAGAGGATGCAACTTATTATTTATATCTCAATGGTGGAGACAACCCTATACAAACTATTGAAGGTTCTACCGGTCAGGTAAATTTCGGTGAACAATATCTAGAAGGAACTTATACAGTACGGGCAAAATTAACGCATCCTGGCCCACATTATTGTTGGAGTGATATGTTAGGAGAAGTAAATATTTATAATACAGCTACAAGTTTTGACCTAACTCCTGTAGGCCCTTCATGCCCTCCTGTTACATTTTTACTTAACGGATCAGATACAGGTACTGATTATACACTATGGTGCGATAACTATGGTGAAGTGCAAACGATTACAGGAGATGGAAATAACCTTATTTTCGATGAACGAATTGAATCAGGCCAATATTGGGTTATAGCCTCAACAGGAGATGGCTGCGAAACACAAATGGATGGTATTGGTGTTATACATGAATTACCAACACTATATTCAATTACTCCGTTGGGAGAACTATGCTCAGATGATAATGTTGAAATAGGATTAACAGGTTCGGATATTGGAGTTACTTACTATCTATTACGTGATAATGCTGGAATTATTCCTCCGGCAATTATAATTGGTGATGGTAGTGCGATAGTTTTTGGCAATTTTAGTACTGACGGCACTTATACAGTTAAAGCCATTGATGATATTACTTCGTGTGAAAGACAAATGAATAATGAGTTAATATTAAATGATCCACCAAATACTTATAGCATAGTTCCTGCTTCGGGTTTATATTGCCCTACTCAAACCATTGGTTTAGATTTTTCGCAAACAGGAGTAGATTATACACTTCATACACCCGATGGTAACGATGTTACAGTAGCAGGAACTGATGCTGCAATTGAATTTGGTACATCATTTTCTTATCTTGGAGATTATTGGGTTACAGCATTTAATTCAGCAACAGGATGCGATGCTGACATGGATGGAATAGTTACAATTTATAATGGTCCTGATTTTTTTGATTTAACTTGTCTTACAGAACCTTTGTATTGTAGCGGCGATAATTCAGCCATTGATCTTGTTTTAAGTTATTCGCAAACTGGAGTTATTTATAAGTTATACAGAGACGATGATTTACATCCTGTTTTTATTGAACAATCCGGAACAGGTAGTTTGCTATCATGGACTGCCGTTTCTCAATTTGGTGCTGGCGACTATTACGTAAAGGCAACTTTTATAGCCGACCCAACATGTAGTGCTTTAATGAATGGTGTAATTACAGTTGAAGAAATCGAACTACCCACTGCCTCATTATCTGGAACTGAAACTATTTGCTACAGTTATTGCACGGATATGGAATTTACCCTAACAGGCACACTTCCATTTGAAGTTATCTACACAGCCAATAATATCATTCAGGATCCTTTATATTTTATACCTGGTAACAATCCATTTGAACTTGAAGTATGTCCACTTGTAAATACTACTTATGAAATAGTTAGCATCCAATATACTGAATTTCCTTATTGTGTTGGCACTGATATTAGTGGAACTTTTGAGGTGGTTGTAGAACCACTTCCTGTAATTGTGAATATGGGTTCACCGGCAGCAACCTGTATCACTGAACCTTATACTACAGATGTTATTGTAGAAAATACTACAGCGTATTCCTGGGTAATTTTAGGCACTCCAAATGGTAGTATTTCTTCTACCAATACGTTAAATACGACATATACACCTGGTGCTGGTGATGAAGGAACAACAGTACAGCTTGAATTAACAGTATGGGGAGAAGGAAGTTGTGTAGATGAAACAACCACATCTATTTTGGATATAGATATTGAGCCTATTCCGGTAATTACTCAACTAGATGGCGGAACAATATGCGAAACTGGCAGCTTTACTACCAATGTTTCAGTTGATTTTGCATCTTTATATTTATGGGAAGTTATTTCTGGTAATGGATCCGTTTCACCTGATGATGAAATGAACACAATTTATACTGCCGCCACCGGCGACGGTGGAACAACCGTTGTTTTGCAAATAACGGCTACTGGTTCAGGTACCTGTTCGGGTGAAGAAGTTACAGGCTTGATTGAAATTATTGTTGAGCCATTGCCCACGGCAGATGCCGGAACAGGAGGAGCCATTTGTGAAAGCGAAACTTTCCAGCTAAACGGATCTGCAACCAACTATGATCCTACTACAGTATTGTGGGAAGTTATTGATGGAGTCGGGTCTTTTGATGATATAACAAATTTAAATGCAGTTTTTACACCCGGGGAAATAAACGTAACAACATCAATGACATTGAGGTTGACTGTTAGTGGTAATGGAACCTGCAATACTGAAACTGCTTTATCCGAAGTTATAATACAAGTGGATCCAAGTCCCGAGGCTTATGCCGGGGAACCTGGCTTTATTTGTGAAACACAGGGATTCCATTTGGCAAACGCAACTGTTGCCAATAATTCATCATTCATTTGGGCCATATTTGATGGACAGGGTGAATTTGATGATCCTACAATGTTAACTCCCGTTTTTTATCCCGATCCGGTTGATGAAGTAACAGAAATGACTCTTATGCTGACTGCATATGGTCAAGATGAATGTATTAACAGTACTGATATATCATATGTTACAGTACAGGTTGATCCTGATCCATACGCCTATGCAGGAACTAATGGAGAAACATGTTTGAGTATCCCTTATTTGCTTTTTGATTCGGATGCATTAAATTATAGTATGCTACTTTGGGAAGTAGTATCTGGTGAAGGCTATGTAGATTTTCCTAATACATTGCATCCATCATACGTACCCAATGAATTAGATACTGACTCCTATGTTACATTGAGACTAACTGCTTTTGGAGATGGTGAGTGTAGCGATTTGGAAGATTATTCGCTTGTAAACATATTTATTCAAGGACTTCCGGAAGCATATGCAGGTCCTAATCTTGTTACTTGTTTTTCTGAAAGTATTCAAATTACACAAGCTGTTTCCTCAACTGAGTCAATATTTTGGGAAATAAATTCAGGAAATGGTGTTTTAGATAATCCAACAATTATTAATCCAACTTATACTCCGCTTGTGGGTGATGAAGGTACTATTGTAGAATTAATACTTAATGTTACCGGTGATGGTGCATGTGGTTCCGTAATTGTACAATCGCAAATGGCGATCCAAATTGATGCTTTGCCAACGGCTTTTGCTGGAGCTACTGGAACAACGTGTGCAACAGATGCTTATGAATTAGTGGATGCAACTGCAGACAATAATGAGTATGTAATATGGTCAGTAATAAGTGGAAATGGGTATATCGAAGAACCTTTCATTTTAAATACTCAATATAATTCATCGGCCTCTGATGCTGGTAATATTGTTAGGTTAAGACTTGCTGCATACGGTGAAGGAGCTTGTGGTTCATCCTATGCGGAATCATTCATTGATATTGATGTAATTGCTAGTCCAATTGCTTATTTTACATCTACTTCACCTGCTTGTGAAAATGAAGCTATTAATTTTACTGATCAATCAACTACACAAGAAGGTACTATTGATCAATGGGAATGGGATTTTGGTGATGGACAAACCAGTTCAGAGCAGAATCCGGAAAATGTTTATGTTTCTGATGGTTATTTTAGTGTCATACTTACTGTAACAAACACAAATGGTTGTACTGCATCCTATACATCTGAAGTTACGGTTTCGCCTCTTCCTGTGGCATCATTTAATTATTCAGGTGATTTATGTTCTCTAAGTCCAATATTTTTTAATGACCTGTCACAAACAGATGGAGGAGTTATAACAAGTTGGAGTTGGGATTTTGGTGATCCTGATTCCGGTCCCAATAACACTTCTACATTACAAGATCCTTATCATATTTTTATTGGGGAAATGCCTACAAATGGATATCCGGTCAGTTTGACTGTTACTAATTCACAAGGTTGTTCAGATATGATTCAGCTTGAAGTAATTGTTTTCGAACCAGTTGAAATAGATTTCACAGCTGCCGATGAACCATTCTGCATAGCTGATACAATTCAGTTTAATAGTGTAGGAGATGTTATGGCACATTACCATTGGGATTTTGGAGACGGAGTAACGTCTAATTTCCCTAATCCAACACACTCTTATCTTAATGCAGGGACTTATACAGTTTCATTATTAGTTGAAGATACAGATGGCTGTGAAGGTTATGTAGAACATGATTTTATAGTTAACGAAAATCCTGCAGCAGCTTTTTCAACTAGTAGCCCAGTTTGCCTTGGCTCTGCAATTGAGTTTTTAAACTATTCAACTTCACCAACTGGTTATATAACTGAATGGGTATGGCATTTTGATGATGGAACTGATGATATTATTGTTTTATGGCCCGATAATCCTAATGTATCACATACATACGAGCTAGCTAATACTTATCATCCTACACTTACAGTTACTAATTCCAATGGTTGTAGCTCAAGTATATACCACGAAGTAATAATAACTAATGGACCTGTTGCAGCGTTTGACTATAGTGGAACCTGTGCTGAAAGCCCTGTTTCATTTATCGACTTGTCACAAGAAAATGGAGGAGGAGTTATAACTAGCTGGAGTTGGGATTTTGGTGATCCCGGATCCGGTGTTAATAATACATCTAATTTTCAAAATCCTAGCCATATTTATAGTACCCCTGGGAGCTATTTTGTTGATTTATTTATTGAAAATGCAAATGGATGTACTGATACTATTCTTGATCAGGAAATTATTGTAACAGATTCTCTGGTTGTTGAAATTCAAGTTGATAATGACTCAATTTGTTTGGATGTACAAATAAATTTCGAAGCAATAGCAACAGATGCAGTAACTTGGCATTGGGATTTTGGAGATGGTAGCACTTCTGATATTTGGAATCCAACCCATATATACACCGAGACAGGCACCTTCATGGTAACACTTTATGCAGAAACAATAGATGGATGTAATGGTACTGCAGAATATTACATAGTTGTTAATGAATCCCCTGTTTCTATTTTTTCAACAGATAGTCCAAGTTGCATAGGCTCTCCAACAAATTTCTATAATGAGTCCACATCCCCAACTGGTTATATAACTGAATGGGTATGGAGTTTTGGTGACGGAACTGCTGATACTATTGTTTTATGGCCTGATAATCCTGATGTTTCACATGTTTATAGTCTGGAAGGAACATACAATGCCATGCTTACTGTAACAAATTCAAATGGTTGTAGCTCAAGTTATGATAATGAAGTGGTAGTAACTCATGGACCTGTTGCAGCATTCGATTATAGTGGAACCTGTGCTGAAAGTCCTGTTTCATTTATCGACTTGTCACAAGAAAACGGTGGAGGAGAGATTGTTTCCTGGAGTTGGGACTTTGGTGATCCTGCATCAGGAACTAGTAATGCATCAAGTTTGCAGGATCCTACCCATAGCTTTACTGCTCCCGGTACCTATACTGTACAATTGATTATAGAAAATGTAGCCGGATGTAGCGATACTGCTATTATTCAGGACATTGTTATTACAGATGCTCTGGCGGTTGATATACAGGCAGATAATGACACTACCTGTATGGATATCCTTGTTAATTTTGAAGCAATTGCTGCTGATGCAGTTATTTGGCTTTGGGATTTTGGTGATGGTAATACAGCTACTACTCAAATTACAACCCATACCTATACAGAAGCAGGAAACTTTGTAGTAACACTTTATGCCGAAGCTGCAGATGGTTGTTCCAATACAGCTGAATTCCCGTTAGTGGTCAGGCCAAATCCTGTTTCATTATATACCAGTACTTCCCCGGTTTGTTCCGTTGATAGTGTATATTTCACAAACCTATCCACCACACTAAATGGATTTATTACTACATGGATATGGGATATGGGTGACGGAAGTACCCCAATTCAAATAGATAATCCTGACGACCCGAATATTGCTTACAAATACAATAACTCTGAAACCTATGAAGTAATTTTAACAGTAATAGACAATTCAGGTTGTGAGAATACATACTCAAGTTTGATACAAGTAACGGCTTCACCAATAGCCAACTTTACATGGGACAACTCTTGTTTTGACACCCCTGTAGTGTTTACAGATTTGAGTAGCACCAATGGTGGCTCTGATTTGTATAGTTGGCAGTGGTATTTTGGAGATCCTTTGTCAGGAATAAATAATAGCAGTACACTACCAAACCCAACACATATATTTGTAGGGGAGATGCCGGCTGATGGATATGTTGTTACCCTTATTGTTACAAATACACTAGGTTGCGATAGTACTATTACTCATAATGTTATTGTTGATGAAGTACCGGATGTTAGTTTCACCATGAGCCTTGATACTTTGTGCCTCAACATACCGGTACAGTTCACCGGAGAAAGCACAAGTGAGATTAGCGATTGGTTCTGGACGTTTGGTGATGGAGGTACTTCCATCGACCAGAATACATTGTACGTATATAGTGCACCAGGTACATATACAGTTACTTTAACAGTTACCGGTTTAAATGGTTGTACTTCAACCGCAATAGATTATATTACCATAAAAGATGCACCAATAGCTAATTTTAGTTATGCAAATGCATGTTTGGGCGACATCACCTATTTCACAGACGAAAGCTATAGTGCATTAGGTTATATTACCGAATGGACATGGAACTTTGGAGATGGCAGCCCCGAAGTAACCACATACCCGGATGACCCCAATGTTAATCATACCTATACCAGTAGTAATGACTATCTGGTTACACTAACTACTATCGATAATTATGGTTGTACTGATATTATTATGCAGTGGGTACAAGTTCGAACAACACCTATTGCAGGGATGACTTATGCGCAATCATGCGAACCGGCAGGTTTAGTTAACTTCTTTGATGAGTCAGAACCGGGAGCAGATGGCAGCCCGATTCAAAGTTGGGTTTGGGATTTTGACGATGGTAATTATAGTAATGAAATCGACCCCGAATATATTTTCGCTGAAACTGACTCCTGTTACCAGATATTATTAACAGTAACAGATGCCAATGGATGTTATAATACCGATACTGTAGAATTATGTTTACATGGCACCCTCGAAGTAGACTTTACCTCCACAGAAGAATGCTTAGGAACACCCACATTCTTCCAAACAAGCTATAGTCCCCAAAGCGACTCCGTAGCTTCATACACATGGAATTTTAATGATGGCACTCCAAATCAAGACACCTATCGTGATACAATCAGTCATACATTCCCCAATCCGGGACTGTTCATAGTAGAGCTAACAGCATTGGACACAAATGGGTGTAGCACAACAGCATATCACGAAGTAATCATAGACTCCTTACCAACCGCTAGATTTAGTAATACCATAGGCAGTTGCGATACCCCAACCCAGTTCGTTGATGAGTCGTTAGATGGCGGAGAGTTTATAGATAGTTGGTATTGGGACTTTGGCGATGTAAGCTCACCAAATAACACGAGCACCGAACAACACCCAAGTCATCTATACGGGCCCTATGACAGTACTTATCAAGTGAAATTAATAGTAACCAACTTTAACGGCTGTATAGATAGTATCTTACAAGACGTATATGTTGAGCCATGTTTGATAGCTGACTTTGAATTATCCACACTACTAAACTGTGCAAGATACGAACAATGTTTTACTGATCTCTCACAGATATCCAGCAACAATGGAGTAATTACCCAATGGAGTTGGGACTTTGGTGATGGAGATACCTATAACTACAGTATACAACAAAACCATATATGTCATACATATGATCAAGGAGACGATTATAATGTACAGTTAATAGTAGAAGCAACCCTAAATGGAGCAACTTACCAGGATACATCAATAAAAATAATAACCGTACATCCAACGCCGGTAGCAGGAATAATATTAGCAGGCAATTGTTTGGGAGATAGTACAAGCTTCTATGACGATACAAATCCAAACGGTGAACCCCTAACCATGTGGCATTGGAACTTTGGCGATGATATTAATCCCAATGATACATCCATATTACAAAACCCAACATATTTATACCCGGGTTATGGCACATATACTACTGAATTAAAAGTAATGAATCAATATGGCTGTAGAGATAGCATAACTGAACCCGTAGAGATATATAAGCTCCCCGAAGCAGCCTTTGGCTTTGAGGAAACCTGTATGAGCTACGACACCTACTTTATGGATGAGTCAACAGCAGATAGTTCTGATATAGAACACTATATCTGGAACTTTGGTGACACACTAACCATATCAGACACCTCATCCTTACAAAACCCATCATACATCTATGATAGCACAGGATATTATACCGTAGAGCTAATTATAACTGATGGCAACCAATGTTCTGACACCATAAGTGAGAACATAGAAATATATCCTATCCCAACGGCAGACTTTATCATAATGGATACATTGCAGCAAGGTCAGATATATCTGGATAATATCAGTATAGAATCCACGAGTTATTATTGGGATTTTGACTATGACTATGGCATAAGCAGCATTGAAGAAAACCCAATGCATCAGTATGAAGAAGACGGCACGTATAATATCATGTTAATATCCTATAATGACTATGGCTGTCCTGATACTACCTATAAGTTATACGATCTGTTGTTTACTAACCTGTTTGTACCCAATGCCTTTGCGCCATCAAACGTCAACGCTGAACTCAGGGAATTCAAGCCCATAGGTATCAATTTACAGAGTTACAACGTAGAAGTATACAGTGCCTGGGGCAATTTAGTATTCCAAAGCACACTATTAGAAGACGGAGCTCCCGGAGAAGGATGGGATGGTACGTTTGAAGGAAAGGAATTGCCCACGGGCAGTTTCATATGGCACATTTCTGCAGTCTTTGAGAATGGAGAACACTGGAAGGGTAGTGACAATGGAGATGGTAACACCTCCACCAGTGGAACAGTAACATTAATACGATAAAGGAGGGCAGATCTATGAAAAGAACAATATATAAAATATTGAAAATAGAAAAGGCAATGCAAAAGCTAACTATCGTACTATTGTCAGTATTAATTCTAACAGCAACAGAATCTATATCACAGGATTTAGATTATTCACAGTATTACAACAACCCTACTTATTATAATCCAGCAAATGTAGGCTTAACAATGGGATTAAAATCCAGACTTAACTATCGTAGGCAATGGGTAGGATTATCAGGCGACTATCATACCTATAGTTTTAGTGCCGACATAGCCGAGCGTAGTTTACCCGGTGCAGGAGGAATAGGTATTATTGTTAATCAGAGTTTGGCAGGAATGGGAGTTCTAAAGACAAACATGATAGGATTTATGCCTTCAGTTAGGATTCCTATCAGTAAGAACACAATTTTTCAGATGGGAGCATTAGCCTCAGTAGTAACCCAGCAGTTGAATTGGGATAATTTAGTATTTGGCGATCAGTTGGATCCTAGATGGGGAAATATAAACCCGTCAACCTTTGCCGGAGCAGCAAGAGATAAAGTAGTGTTTCCTGATTTTGCCTTTGGCGGCATATATCAGTTTAAGGGAAATGATTTGGAAGGAACAATAGGGGCAGCTGTACATCATATAACTACACCAAATCAAAGTTTTTTTGAAGTAGACGCCAAATTACCACGAAAGTATGTTTATAATGTTGACTTTATAATCACAATAAGAGAAGACTACGGACATTATTCCAAGCGACAGGGATTTAAGTTAAATCCAGGTTTGATGGTAGAACACCAATCGAGCATGATGTTATATACGTTAGGTATGAACATTTATATGTCACATGTTTACTTAGGCTTATGGTATAAGAATCAAACCTTAGAATATGATGAATTTTCTAATTTTACAGTAATGGGGGGTTTAAACATACCCTTTAATGAGGAATCGCGGATGAAGATAATGTATTCATATGAGATGAATATCAATGCAAACTATAATTATACGGGACCATCACACGAGATAAGCTTGATATTTGAGTTTGACGAAATAGGGTTAATAGGCAAGAAGGAAAATGACTTTATGGCTCCCACTCGTAGGAGATCAAACAGCCCTATTGAGTGTTCGCCTTTTTAAAGGGGAATGTATTATAACTTGAGAAGGAATTGCCAACAGGCAGTTTCATATGACGCATCTCCGCAGTCTTTTCCAATGGAGAACACTGGAAGGGTAGTGATAATGGCGATGGCAACACCTCCACCAGTGGAACAGTAACATTAATACGATAGGAAATGGAATAGTTCCATTGAATTATAAAACATAAAAAATCCCGTAAATCACTGATTTACGGGATTTATATTTTCTTTACTGGGGTGGGGGTGGTATTACCCTTTAACTTTTTTTCATATCTAATTTTATAGTCATGTTTAATTATCAAAATAAAAAGCTATGAGCGATGCAGAAATAAAATTTGATCCATTGCCAACTATTGTGTCTGAGATCAGAGAAAAAGTGGACAGCATATTGAATTTATTAGGAAATCATCCAAATTTTCAAATCGATCCTAATGATGACATCCTAACAATTGATCAAGCAAGTGAGTTTACTTCATTAGCCAAACAAACAATTTACCAGCTTGTTAGCGAGCGAAGAATTCCCTACTCCAAAAGAAAAGGTACTAAACGTCTGTATTTTTCACGAAATGAGCTTAGGGAATGGATGTTATCTGGCCATAGGAAGGTTCGAAATTGAAAAAAAAGAGTAAAAACTATAAAAAGTTTGAAAAAAAATGAAAAAAAGGTCTCAGAATCGGTGTGAAACTACACTTAAATGTGCGTAGCTGTAAACTATCAGTTTATAACCGTAATATTAATGTAAGATTACTTTCCATTTTGTAAAAATCCATAAATAATCATAATAATACATAAGTAAAAGTCATGAAACAGCACAAAAAATACTGTCGATATTGCAATAAACAATTTTATTCCAAGAGAATAGATGCTTTCTACTGCTCGTCATCGTGCAGAGGAATGGCGAACCGACGTAAAAACAACCCAGAACTGTATGGAAGAGTGGTCGCTATT
>Ga0307929_1001238_pt1 | contig 20616 bp, 17 predicted proteins | sample AceLakmetage1330_FD_203160 | JGI IMG/M metagenome (GOLD analysis project Ga0307929, IMG submission 203160) | Saline water microbial communities from Ace Lake, Antarctica - #1330 | ecosystem: Environmental > Aquatic > Non-marine Saline and Alkaline > Saline | place: Antarctica: Ace Lake...
AGGAGCATCTGAGCATCACAAACCGCCAAAACCCCTGGTGGGTGGTCAGGCCATAGGCGGGTAGCCCCGAAGTCTTGATATATTCCCGGATATCTCCTAAAATTTGATTCCCAAGATCCGGTTGAATATGGCATTTTTTAATGTCAATGACATGGGCAAAGGTGCCCGGCACATGAAGTCCCAGCCCAAAGCCCTTGATAATATCAGGGTCTTCCAACTCTTCCGGGGTCAGCCAGCGGCGATCGGTGCAGGAAAACTCCATTTTATTTCGAAATTCAAAAATCTGATCCGATGGCACCACATCCTTCACGGGGATATCTTTTAAAAGCGCAATGTGCTCCAGGGACTCAGTCACATGATTTTTTTTGTATTCCAGCTGTTTCGCATAGGGAAGGGCCTGCCATCGACAACCGCCGCAGTATCCCGCATAATCACAGGGAGCCTCCTGGCGCAGGGGAGAGGGTTCAATGAGATCTATCAATTTCCCTTCGGCATATTTTTTCTTCTTTTTGGTGATCCTGACAAGGGCTTTATCCCCTGGAAGCGTTCTGTCCACAAAAACGGGAAATCCATCGGGTTTGGCAATCCCCTTTCCCCCAAATGCCAGATCAATGATGTCAAGTTCTGCTGTTTTTCTCTTCTTTATGGCCATGTGTCTGTTTTTTAAGCCCCACGCGTAAGGGGGAAAATAAAGAGGACAAACCAGATCATACTCCCGGCACATCCGCTCTTTCCCTGTTGAATAACTGCCATGGGCAGACCCAGGCGATTTCCCGGGGTCTGCCCACAACAAAAGAATGAAAGCCAATGCTTGGGTGTGCAAACACTCTCATATATAAAAACCTAAAATTATAAAGCATGTGTGCCATAAAAACAAGCATGAAAATAAGTAAGTTAAACGCCAACGACTAATTAATTTGTTTCCGAGGCGATAGGGGGGAGGGAGGGTGAATCTTCGGTTCCCAGAATCAACTCTTCATTAAAACTCACAGCATCTTCATCGCCATCAAGAAGAATTCTTATCAAACGAACCCGTAACTCCGGGGTGCCCCAATTTTCAAACAATAAAAACATATTATCATCGTCACTGTGGTTACAGGAGGATAATGAACCCACCATGTACTGGGTAAAAGAATGATTAAAATAAAGATCGGTGGTCTCTCTCAAATCCAGCTGATGGGTGTGGCCGCAAAAGACATCCCCTATTTTATGCTCCCGGATAAATTCTGTCAGGAGTAAGGAATTTTGGAGCGGTCCCTCATCCGTGGCCAGAATAGAGTGATGAATTAACATCATCGACTTATCATATTTCATCCGGCTGATCTTCTTTGAAATTTTCCTTAAAAGTTCCTCTTCAACAAATCCTTCATCTTCGGAAAGCTGATTGGAATCTATACAGATGATCAACACGATCATATCATCCATGGTGAGCAGCTTAGTATAATTAAGATCCGTGAAATTATCTTTTATTTTGGTGATATCCCGTTTTAAAAAAAGATTTTTTTTGGTGGTCAGTTCCGGTCTTGCGGGGGAGATGATCTCGTTGGTATAAATGTATTTCCTGAAATATTCATGGGATCGCATATTCCTTTTATCATGGTTCCCGATAATAGAAATAACGTTTTTGCAGGTAATGCCCTTTAAAAACTGTCCCGCATCCTGATATTCACTTTCCAGCCCATCAGAGGTACTGTCACCGGTATTAATGACGAGATCGGCATCATATGAGTTTATTTTTTCCAACAACAGCTCATCATTGCCTTCCCAATGGCGGGTTCCAAAATGCAAATCAGACATGTGTAAAATATTCATTTCAACTTTCCTTAAATTAGCGCCCTTTGGGCGGGCTTCTGTCTGGCTCAATATTTTGTTTTTTTTATATGAAAAGGTAGCCTCCACGGTTACCTAAGGCAGAGCCCCCGGGGAGGGGTAATGGAACAGACCAATTGGGCTGTCTAACAGTTCCGGGTCGCTTCCATTACCCCTCCCCGGGGGCGGCATACAGCCATTTTCTGGGCTTGGTTCTAAGACCGGCCACTTCTAATTTTTTAAAACATTACCGCACTGTAACCATTTAATAACATAATAAATATCTTCAAGTGAATTTTAGTACTGACTGCAAGTGGCCGACGTTAGAACCAAGCCCCATTTTCTATATTCGTTGTGTCCATCAGGACATGTGGGTTATTACAAAAAATATTGTCTGCTGTAAACCCTTAAAGACCTGATCACAGCATTGGCCAGTTTTGAAAAAATTAGAAGCACGTCTGACTTTTCTTACAAAGCGCCCTTTAACTGTAGCGTGTCGGCAAAATGACAGGCCACAAACCAGTCCTTGGATATTTCACGAAAAAGAGGTTTTTCCTGGGAACATCTATCCTTTTGTGCATATCTGCAACGGGGGTGAAAGGGACACCCTGTTGGCGGATCAGCAGGATTGGGCTGCTCTCCTTCCAATATGACGTTTTGAATGGATATTTCCGGATCCAGGGAGGGAATGGCCGACATAAGTGCTTCAGTGTAAGGATGTTTTGGCGTGTAATAAAGTTGTTTTGTTGATGTCAGCTCCACGATCTGACCCAAATACATCACCGCCACCCGGTCACAGGCATAGGCAACGGTACTCAGATCATGGCCGATAAAAAGGTAGGTGAGTCCCAGTTCCCCTTGCAGGTCTTTTAACAAATTTAAAATCTGGGCTTGAATGGATACATCAAGGGATGAGACCGGCTCGTCGGCCACAATAAACTGTGGGCGCATGACAAGGGCTCTGGCAATGGCGATGCGTTGCCGTTGACCGCCGCTGAACGCATGGGGATAACGGCCCAACTGCCCGACGTCCAGATTACAGAGTCCGGCTATATAGACCACTTTGTCATCCAACTGTCTGCCCGATGCCAGATTATTGGCAAGTAATGATTCTCCAATGATCTCTTTCACAGTCATGCGTGGATTTAAGGAGGCATAGGGGTCTTGGAAAACCATCTGCATGTGACGCCAATGCCGACGCAGTTCCTTTCGGCTCACATCGGTTAGATTGACTTTTTCCGTGTTAAACCTTACAAATATTTTCCCCTCGGTGGGTTCAATTAACCGTAAAACAGCCCTGCCAAGCGTGGTCTTACCCGAGCCACTTTCGCCAACCAGCCCCAGGGTTTCACCTTTTTGGATTTTAAAGGAAACACCATCCACAGCCTTTAATTTTTTATGTGATTTACCAAATAATCGGGGACGTCCAATGGGGAAATGAACCTTCAGGTTATCCAGCTCTATTAATGTTTTCATCTACCCTCCATGCCGGATGATTTTTCATGGAGAAAACAGACGACAAAATGATCCTTAAAGGGTTGATATTGTGGGGGGGCATCCTGATCACACCTGCCGGGAATCATCTGTTCACAACGGGGGGAAAACGCACATCCACTGGGCCGTTCAAACAGAGAAGGGACAGACCCCTTTATGGGTTTAAGCCTTTTTCTGGTTTCAATGTCTCCCAACTGGGGAACCGCCTTTAAAAGATTTTTGGTATAAGGATGGAGCGGATTTTTCAAAAGATCCATCACCGATCCCTGTTCAATAATTTCACCCATGTACATGATGGCCACATCATCGGCCATCTGTGCAACGACACCCATATTATGGGTAATAAAAACAATTCCGGTGCCAAGGGTTTTTTGCATTTGTTTCATCACCCCCAGCACCTGGGCCTGGATGGTCACGTCAAGGGCTGTGGTGGGCTCATCCGCAATTAAGATGGAGGGATTACAGCAAAGGGCCCGGGCGATCATGGCCCGCTGGCGCATGCCCCCAGAATAGGTGTGGGGATAGCGATCAACTGCTTTTTCAGGATCTCCGATCCCAACCTTTTTTAAAAATTCAACGGCTATTTCCCGTGCTTGTCGTTTTGATTTTTTTCTGTGAAGACGGATGACCTCCATTATCTGGTTGCCGATGGTATGCAAAGGAGAAAAAGAGTTCATGGGTTCCTGAAAAATCATGGCCATTTTATTGCCACGAATATCACGGATTTCCCGGCCAGTGGGTGAAAGGGTGGCAATGTCCACGGGGGGTGTCTCTCGGTCATGGTGGTATAAGATCTCTCCTTGAACAATTTTCAACTCCTTGGGTAAAAGCCGTAAAAGCGACATGGCCGTAACGCTTTTTCCACAACCGCTTTCCCCCACCAGGGCCAGCACCTTCCCCTTAAATATTTTTAAATTGATATTGTTGACCACAGGGACAAAAGAATCGTCAATTTTCAGGGAAATGGATAAATGTTTTAATTCTAATTTTAATTCTTCTTTCATTCTGTCTTATCCTATCTTTGCAAATGGGTCTGCGGCATCCCGCAGCCCGTCCCCCAGAAAATTGAACGCCAGCACCGCTGCCACAACAAATAAACAGGGCAGAAGCAACCACGGCATATGGACAATGGAACGTACATTTTGTGCAGAAAAGAGCAAAACCCCCCAACTGACAATGGGTTCACGTAATCCCAGTCCCAGAAAGCTCAATGAGGTCTCAGCCAGAATAATATAGGGAAACGATATGGTTAAATCCACAATGAGATAACTTAAAAAAGAGGGCAGCATATGGCGGACAATGATCCGTGTCCCGCTACAGCCGGAAAGCCTTGCCGCAAGAATGAACTCTTCCTCTCTCATGGAGAGCAATTTACTGCGGACACGACGGGCCAGATTGGTCCAGCCAATACAGGCCAGAATAATGGTCACGGCCACATACACTTTAAGGGAGGACCATTCCCTTGGAAGGGCCGCTGCCATGGCCAACCATAATGGCAGTGTGGGAATGGATCTGATAAACTCTATCATGCGCATGATGAACTCATCTACTTTCCCCCCCATGTAACCGGCGATCCCTCCCATGGTCAACCCCAGTACAAAGGCGAAAAAGACCCCCACAGCTCCCACCGAAAGTGAAATCCGGGTGGCGTAGAGAATGCGGGAGAAAACATCCCGTCCCAGTTTGTCGGTGCCAAAGAGATGAATTTTACCTGATGTTGTTCCAAAGAGGTGTGTTTTACTTTCAAACAGTCCCCAGAATTTATAAGAATCCCCTTTAACAAAAAAATGGATGGGCCAATGGATATCTGTATTCACCTGGGAGGAGAGTCTAAATGACACCGGGTCTCTTTTAGTTTCCCTGCCATATACAAAGGGGCGTAGATGCACCTTGTAATCCTGATCAATAAAGTGGACCCCCATGGGGTGTCCCTGGGAATACTTACTGTTGCGGGTTTGTGGGCCATAGGGTGCCAGGATTTCGCAAAACAGTGCAATAATAAGGAATACACTGAGGATAGATCCCCCCAGCATGGCCATGCGATGACGACGAAAACGCCACCAGACCAACTCCCAATACCCGGCCAGATCCACCCGTCGCACCTGCTTTTTATTGTTTTTAAACATCATATCAATTAACTTCTCCCACCCGCATTCGAGGATCAACAATCATAAGAAGGATGTCCGACAAGAAAGTGCCAATAATCACCAAGGTGCAGTAGATGAGAATCATGGCCCCGGCAAGATACATATCCTGGTTCAAAAGTGCATTAATAAATAAAGGCCCTGTGTCAGGAAGAGACAGGACCAGACCAATGATAGGTGCGCCTGAAATAATATTAGAAAGTTCCCATCCAAGGGTGGCAATAATGGGATTGAGTGCCATTCGTATGGGGTATTTCACCAGCAGTCGAAATTCCGACAAACCACTGGCCCTGGCGGAGATGACATACATTTTATTCAACTCATCCAGCAGCACGGCCCGCATGGTTCGCATCTGAAACGCCGTGCCGGCAGTTCCCAGAACCAGTACCGGGATCCAGATATGTGCCAGCATATCCACAAATTTGGCATAACTCCAGGGGAGATCTTCAAATTCCGGAGAGAAGATCCCCCCCACACTTATGCCGAACCAAAGGTGTCCCAGATACATTAAAATCAAGGCAAACACAAACTGGGGCAAGGCCAACCCCACATACCCTGTGATGGTTGTGATATGATCACCAATGGAATACTGGCGCACCGCAGAATAGATCCCCATGGGAATTGCGACAAGATAGGTAAAAAAAAGTGTGGTAAAGGCCAGAATCATTGTAAGGGGCAAACGTTCGGCAAGCACCTCCCTCACAGGCCGCCTGTATTCCCAGGAAAAGCCCATGTCTCCATGTGCCAGCGCCCCTATCCATTTGAAATACTGGACATAAATGGGCCTATCCAAACCAAGTTTGGTGCGCATTTCGTTTAATTCTTCCTGGGTGATAATGGCACCGCCCTGTATTTTTTTTCCTGCATAGGAATCAACAAAATCACCAGGAGGAAGCTCAATCAAGGCAAAGGCAACCACCGATATCAGCACAAGGGTTACGATGGTCGCCAACAATCTCCGTTGTAGCATGTAAAGCATCTATTGTTTCTCCTGACGGATTTTTGCCACTTAATATAACTTACATGGCAGTAAGCACCTGCCACAACAAAAATAGAAAATGGTGGCATCCTTCAAAACTACTTTACACTTTTTTAGAGAGTTTCCCATTTGCAGGGGCTTTTTTCCAAAAGACTGCAAAGTATTTTTGGGGTCATATGAAGGATGCCAAAATGGTGCTATGCCGCCCCCGGCAACTGGCCTGACCGGAACGGGAACGTCGGGGGGTATTTTTGCCCTTTTAGGCTAAACCACAGAAACTGCGGGCAAGTGTGTCCTCAAACAGAGTCTGTGCTTCTTAACGCCTAAAAGGGCAAAAATCCGCCCCCTTTGGTTCCCACTGTTCCGGTCAGGCCAGTCGCCGGGGGCTCTGTTGTCGGTACTTTAATGCTGTGTTTCATATAACACATACATGGCTGGAACCACCAGCCACAACGAAAAATGAAACTCTAATAATTGCAGTATTTTAGACGGAGTTTCATATAAAAAAACCAAGGGCTTGGTGCCAGTGTCGACCACTTTGGAGTGATGGGTCGCTTATGGACCCAAGCCCGTGAATTTCTTTTCACACAAACAATGAAATTCTGGGCATCCTTCATTCACTGGTTGACACTTTTTCAAAGCATTCCATTATTTTCTGAAAATCTCCTCGGAAAAGTGTCAACTACTTTTGAGTCAATATAAAGGATGCCAAATTCTGCTATTTTTTAAAAAACCATTGATCCGCTCTAAAGGGATAGGCATATCCATAGTAGGTATTATCAATGGTGAAACTTGGCACATTGACAAGTTTATTTGACACTGCATTGGGCAGAGGCACCTGGCCCAGACTTCCTATGATGACAAGATTTTCAAGATTTATCTTGACCATCTCACGTCCCAGTTCCAGATATCTTTCACTGCCTGGTGCCACGGTTTTCCATTCAATGGCGATGTCCCGAAGGCGTTGGGCCCAGACGGGTGGTTTTTCCCCGGATTTTCCATCGGTGTCCCACCACTCTGCCCAGGGAGCCCCCATTAAAGGCACAAGGGTGGCATAGGGCGGGGTAAAATAAACGGGATCACTGATCAAGCTGACCTCATAGGGCACAAACCACTCCATGCAGATATCAGATGTGTTGGCTGCGGCTTTTTCCCTGGAGAGCTGGGAGGTGATCTCTTTGGTCAAAACCTTGATACCTGTTTTTTTCCAGTAATCTGCCACCAGAATGGGAAATTCAGCGGATATGGCGTACTGCAGGGTGTATTCCCAGAAAATGGTGATGGGTTTACCGTCAGCCCTTAACCGCACACCGTCTTCTCCCCGTTTTAACCCCATTTCATCCAACAGGCGATTTGCCTCTTTAAGATCAAACTGGATCATGTAATCTTTATCTGCCTGGGTCACGAAGGGAACATTTTCAGGCAGGGCCTGCTGGGGAACAGCAATCCCTAAGAAAAGAGTCTCATTGATCTCATTTCTGTCAATGGCAAGGGACATGGCTTTACGAAATCGGACATCGGCATATATTTTTCTAAGTTCTGGATCTTTATGGGTCTGGTTAAAAATAATTACAGGGCCGGCCATGCCGGGTGGAAGGGAAATGGTATAATCACCCTTGGTTTCGTTCTCCTTTAGAATAGGAAAATCACTCAATCCCATATTCTGGGATTTTTGATCAATATTGCCGTTCATGATCTCTATGGGCCATAGCCCCTTATTTAAAAAACGCTCATTATGATAGGTGATGTAAGGCAATTGATTCCCTGCGGTATCCACCTTAAAATAATAAGGGTTTGCTACAAAAACACGCCGTTGGGAATCAGGTTCAACCTGTAGCACATGACTTTCAAGCGTGGGTACCTGTAGTCCATATTTAGTGGCTGTGACCGCATCCTTCCATTTGTTGAAGAAAACAGTAAAATAGGAGACCCAATTGTCAAACCCGGCTTCCTTGGCAAGTTTGTCTGCATCTGGATTATAATCAATGTGATAATTTTTTAGAAAATGCTTAACCGCATAGGGAGAAAAATAGGAACCACTGGCACCCAGCATATGCAAAAATCCCGGATAGGGTGCAGCAAATATGAACTTAAAGGTCTGTTCATCTATTTTTTCGATTTCAACGGCTTTACCAGCGACCTTCCAACGGTTGGGCACCTCCTTGTGGAGGGTTTTATTGCGGATAATATCATTAATGTAAAAGACCACATCATCGGCCGTAAACGCTTCACCGTCCGACCATTTATGTCCTTTTCTCAATTGAAAGGTGATTTGAGTGTAATCATCGTTCCACTTCCAGGATTTGGCCACATTGGGGACGATGGTGGTCATATCGTCACTGATACGCACCAGACTGACCTGCCGCCAGGACATTACCTCTGAGGTGCTTGATTCCAAAGCCAGGGCCAGCCCTCTTAACTTTCCACCATAGTTCCCAATTTCATCATAGGGCAACACAACCAGGGGTTCTTCAGGTAATCTTTTTACCACAGGGGGAAGTTTTTTCTCTGTCACCTGTTTCGTAAAGAGTGGATTTTCCTGGAAAGAAAGTTTTTTTTCTGTTTGTTTTTCAAAATCTGTCAATTCAAGTTGCTGGGGAAATTCGCATTGAACTCCCTTAAGAGCGTTCACCGTTGGACTTTTTGCGGCCCAACAATTTGGTGCGATTACCATTGAAACCAAAATAATAAAAGCAAACGATTTATCAAATAAACACGATGCCGCCCGAACCATTGTACGCTGCATAAAAATATCCTTTTTTGGATTTAAATACGCCAAATAGATTGTCTTTTAATTTCTAAGAATTACAAAAGATCATGGCTCTCAAGGGCCATATAAAGAATTCTTAAAAAAACAATCCCAAGCCCAGTTTTCTATTTAACACACCAGAGTATGGGCGCATCTCCGGCGCTTCTGAAAAATTACGATCAAAAGTGACATAGAAACAATAACACCGGGGTATGGACAACCCTCGATGTCTAAAAATGGTTAACTTTTTTTAGATGATTGGATAAACATTTTTTGTAAATATTCGGGTTGGTTCTGTAAATGTTTGGCCAGTGCCCCATATTCGCTTAGTTGGGACTGCGTAGCATACTATTGCTATGTGAGCAGCCCCAAATGAGTGAAGATGGGGTGCTGGCCGAATATTTACCATTTTTTGGTGGGACAGACAGGCTGGTAGGCATTATATATAAGGTGCATGGCAAAAATACCTGCTAAAACAAAAAATGAAATTTTTATCTGAGTTTTACCAGAATTAAAATCTGGGTTGTATTTTTAGCAATAGATCAAGAGAGTCCGAGTCTCATCTATCCCCAACATCGGTAAAAACAAATAAATTTATTTTTTAAAACTAACACAAAGAAGACCACATGGCCAGTTAGTTTTTTATTAATATTTGGTAAATTGTTGCGCAGAAAATAAAGAAATCTTGAAATTGAAAAACATGTGTGCCATAAAAACAAGCATGAAAACATTACCTGTTGAATTTATGAGTCAAAATAGGAAAATTGTGGGAAAACTCCATCTTCCGGATGTTGAGAAGCCCCCTGTGGTGTTGGGTTCCCATGGCCTTGAAGGGTCCATGGAATCTGCAAAACAGACCATCCTGGCCCGGATACTTCCAGAGATGGGCGTGGCCTTTCTACGATTTGATCACCGGGGATGTGGGAGAAGTGAGGGGAATTTTAAGACGGATACTTCCCTTGAAACCCGGGTTCAGGATATGATCCATGCGGTGGACTATCTCTGGGCCATTAAAAAAACCCGGCGGGAATTGGTGCTCTTTGGCAGCAGCCTGGGGGGAGCCACCTGCATTGCAACCTGGAAACAACTTTTGAATTTGGGTGTTCAACCCAAAGGAGCGGTGCTGTGTGCAGCCCCGGTGAACAGTAGCACAATAAAAATCATTCCCACAGAAGCCACCCCGGATCGCCCTGCCCTGCCCATGAGTTTTTTTACAGAAAATCTTTTGTTTGATCTAAGTGATGCATTGCCGCTTTTGCACCATGCGCTGATTTTTCATGGTGATCACGACGGCGTTGTTCCCGTTGAAAACGGTCGGAAAATATACCAGAACGCCGGTGATCCCAAAAAAATAATTATTCACCGCAATGGCGATCACCAGATGTCAGAAAAGTCCCACCAGGCGGAATTTGAACGGGAAGTGAAGCTATGGGTTAAGGCATGCTTTTGACTCACAGGGAAATAACCTTGTCCGCAAGCTGCATGGCCGTGATGATATCCAGCATGTTGGTGGTCTGTCCCACTCGCTTTTTTTCCAGGATGTCAAAATGATTCAGGCAGGTGCCACACACCAGAATGGTTACGCCCTGATCCTCCAGTGCCTTTAGATCAGGCAACAACTCGGCCCCTTCAGTGGCAAAATAGACCCCGCCATTGACAAATATCAAACGCCACAGATCCTCCCCCATCTCCTTCAGGGTTCTGATGTAGCTCATCATTAATTTTTCCCCCAGCTCGTCATCCCCCTCTCCAATGGTCCGGGAACCGATCATGACAACCATTTTTTGTGAATCACCGGTTTCAGAAGGAGCCGTCGCTTCTGTTCCAGGCTGGTTTTCCACATCACTCGCTTCTTTTACCCCCTCCACAATGGAATTTGCACCATGGGAATCCACAGATACCTGAAACCCCTGGTAGGTCAGAAAACGACTGACATTTTCCACGGCAGCATCATTGTCCACCTGGATCTGCACCACAAGCACTCCTGGTTTTTCAATGGCCGCCTTTGTTTTTAATACGGGCTCCGGGCATGCAAGCCCCCTTGCATCAACCTTATATATCATTGTCACATACTCTCATTTTAAAAAATTCATTTAAAAAACAGGCATCCTTAATGGGAAACCAAGACTAAAAAATTTGTTAAACTATGATGATAGGGTTGCCCCAATGGGTTGTCAAATTGAATTTATAGATACCCTGTCAGTCGGGTATGAAAATTTTCAATAGCAAAAGAAGACATCCTCACAAAATCGTCCATGCATTGCTTAAATGTACGAAATTAAAGGCAAGACGGATTTATATATGCACTGGAGAATCTAAACCAATGAACAATACCTCAAAAATCCACTTGAATCTTACCCCGGTTAAGCTTACAATACCTAAATGGGATATATATTTGACTTTAATGATACAAATGCATATATCGCCTGGTGTGATAAAGCCAGGCAGGTGTATGATTTCGAGCTTCAGACGGCATTGATGATGAAAATGCTGTCCCCCCTTCCTGGCAGAAACATACTGGATATCGGGTGCGGGGGAGGAAGATGCTTTGCCCCCCTCATGGATCATGGTCTCCAGCTCACGGGGGTGGATCCGTCTCCTTATATGCTTGATCTGGCCATGGACAAATTCAAAAGCCGGGTGGAACTTCACAAAACCTTTGGCGAAGAGCTTCCCTTTGAAGACAACACCTTTAACTATTCCATTATGATGAACAGCCTGGAATTCATGGATCGTCCCGCCAAGGCCATTGAAGAAGCCTGCCGGGTGACCCGGGATAAAATTTTCATTGGGGTGTTTAATAAATATGCCCCCCTTAACATTCTTCGACGGGCAAAGGGATTTTTTTGTCATAACACCCTTTCCTACGCCCATTTTTTTGGCATATGGGAGCTTAAAAAAATCATACACGCCATCATGGGGCCTGTCCCTGTTTCATGGAATACCACCCTGGCATTTCCTTTTTCCCGGAACCGAGCGGTGGCCTATCTGGAAAAATGTGCTGTTATCCAGAGATCTCCCTGGGGAACCATGATGGGCATGAGCATCATCCCTGTTCCCAGATTTCGCACCCGCCCCCTTTCATTGAAACTCCATAGAAAGACCATCTGCGGCCCTGTGACCGGTTTTGCCAGGGGATATGAGAAGAACATGGAGATATCGGAGGATGATGAAGACACTTTTATATGAAAAACTATCCCATGATCGGGTGAAATGCGGCATGTGCAACCATTATTGTGTCATCAAAACCGGTGAACACGGCAGATGCCAAGTAAGAGAAAACAAAAATGGTACATTGGAAACCCTTGAGTATCCCTACATCGTTGCCAAGGGCGTCGATCCTGTGGAAAAAAAACCATTTTTCCATGTAAAACCGGGGTCTTCATCCTTTTCCATTGCATCGGCAGGCTGCAACTTCACCTGTACATTCTGCCAGAATGCAGATATTTCCCAGATCCCCTCCCTTGCCCGGCGTATGGAAACAAGCTCTGAAGAACTGGTGAGCCAAGCCCTGCACAACGACTGTGCAAGCATTGCTTACACCTACACAGAACCCACCATCTATTTTGAACTGGCCCTGGAAACCGCCATGCTTGCCAGGGAAAAGGGTCTTTTAAATCTCTTTGTAACCAACGGCTACATGTCACCAGAGGTGATCCATGCGGCAAGTCCTTATCTGGATGGGGCCAATGTTGATCTAAAAGCATTTAATGACACTTTTTATAAAACCATTTGCGGAGGCAGACTTGAGCCTGTCAAACAAAATCTGATACTCATGAAATCCCTTGGCATACTGGTGGAAATAACCACCCTGATCATCCCCGGCCATAACGATGATCGGCATGAGATAGAAGCAATGGCCACCTTTATCGCAGAGAAACTGGGCCATGAAACCCCTTGGCACCTCAGTCGATTTTATCCCTGCCATGGCATGAGCCAGATTCCCCCCACCCCGGACAGCACCCTTAAAATGGCGTTCCAGGCAGCCAAAGACGCCGGACTTCGATATGTCTACATCGGCAATGCTCCCGGCCTTGGCCACGAAGACACCTGTTGTCATGTCTGTGGTAGCACACTCATTAAACGCCTTTCCTACAGAACAGACAACATCATGACCACCCCTGGAATATGCCCCTTTTGCAACACTAAGATTCATGGCATCTTTTAGATTCTTAACTCTTATTTTCCTCGTGAGTTGTAAGTTCTATGAGTTTGCCAAGCCATTTTATTGAAATAATTAGAACTGAAGTTTTTGTTCTCATTTTTTCACTAACTATAAATTCAATAGGTTATGAGAACTTAGGGAGTTCATGATAATAAAACTACCCATTTTTGCATGGAGAGATCCGGTTTTTGGGTATGGAATTCATTAACATGGGTATATTATTTCCAATGAACTCCCTTAGGGATTTGGACGACAATAAACTACCAAATTAAAATTTTTTATAATGCAATATCAGCGTATTAAGCTGGGCATAGTGGTAGCCTATTTTCGGGGAAGTCCCTTACAACTCACGAGTTATTTTCGTTTTATTTTGGCAAGAGAATAAAAAAAACTTTTGGTTTTAGCTTGTCCAGGTTAGGAATGTGAATTTTTTTGTTTAGGGGACATATTTTTAAATCTGCCTCCACTTCCCCAGAACCCAGAACCCAGAACCCAGAACCCAGAACCCAGAACCCAGAACCCAGAACCCAGAACCCAGAACCCAGAACCCAGAACCCAGAACCCAGAACCCAAATTTTACACACAAAAATGCTTTATCCAAGGAAAAAAGTACATGTTTTCAACAATAAAAAATAAAATTCTGATCTATGGAAAAATGATCAAATTCTCACACACTGTTTTTGCCCTGCCCTTTGCCCTTTCCGCCGTGATCATGGCCTGGCGCGATCATGAACCAAACATGACAGATCTATTGTGGATAATCGTTGCCATGGTGGGGGCACGGTCTGCCGCCATGGGCTTCAACCGCATTGTGGATGCCACCCTGGACGGGAAAAATCCCCGCACCGCCATCCGGGAAATCCCTTCAGGTCTTTTGTCGGGAAAAGAGGCCATCGCCTTTGTATGGGCATCGGCAGGGCTTTTTGTATTTGCTGCGGCCATGCTGGGAACCCTGTGTTTCTGGCTCTCCTTTCCGGTACTTTTTTTTCTGTTGTTCTACTCCTACACCAAAAGATTCACCATGTATTGCCACCTCTATCTTGGGTTTGCCATCTCCCTTGCACCATTGGGGGCATGGGTTGCCGTCACAGGGACATTATCTGCTCCCCCTATTTTTCTTACCCTGGCGTTGATGACATATATTGCCGGATTTGACATCCTCTATGCCTGCCAGGACGTTGACTTTGACCGGGATCAGGGGCTTTTTTCCCTGCCAGCTCTTCTTGGGCCCCAAAATGCCATGATGGTTTCTTCCATACTCCATATTGCCACCATGATTTTTCTGGGGGCCATGACCGTCACCTTTGGCATGCACCTTGTTTTTTTCTTTTTCCTTGGCTTCATTGCCGTGTTCTTGATCATAGAACATAGACTGGTTCGCCCTGATAACCTGTCCCGCATCAACATGGCCTTTTTTCACATGAACACCCTGGTCTCTATTTTTCTTGTGGTGGGCGTTGCCACGGAGGCCATGGTTGGATAAAATAAGCATGCAATTGCATCCCCCCGAGCCAGTTAAAAAAATCATCTCCACCCTCTCCCATGCTGGTTTTAAAACTTTTTTTGTGGGCGGGGCCATTCGGGATTTGCTCCTGGGTAAATCCCCGGCTGATTATGATATTGTCACCAATTGCCTTTTTCCCACCCTGCAAACGCTTTTCTGGAAAGAAAATACCAAAATTGCCGGAAAAACCTTTCCAGTGCTTCTAATCAATGACGTGGAGGTGGCCCCACCAAGATCCCAGGATCATGGGCACCCCTTTCCAGAAACAGACCTTGGCTCAAGGGATTTCACCATCAACAGCATGGCCATGGATCCTTCCAGCTATCGTATCATTGATCCCTTTAATGGTAAAAAAGATCTGGAAAACAAGGTCATCCGGTTCACCCAAAATTCTGCCCAAAGAATTGAGGAAGATCCCCTGAGAATGGTGCGGGCCTGTAGATTCAAGGCTGCCATCGGGGGAATTTTTTCTGGTGATACTCTCCAGGCAATACAAAAAAATGCGGCCCTTATCACCACCGCATCTGCCCCGGAAAGGTTGCGTCTTGAAATAATGAAGGCCATGTCTATCCCACGGCCTTCCGCTTTTTTTGAGGGGCTCAGGGAAGCAGATCTATTACAATACCTGCTTCCCTGCCTGGATCGATGTGTGGATCTTGACGGAGGTCCCCACCATGGGGAGAGTGTTTTTGAACACTGCCTGATGGTGGGAGACGCACTGTCCCCCCGTGATCCGCTTCTACGGCTTGCCGGTTTTCTCCATGATGTTGGCAAATTTGATGCCGCCTGCATGGAGAATAACCTTCTGACCTTTAAAGGTCACGAAACCATGAAAAACGCCATTTTAAAAGATCTTGAAACCCTTCGGTTCAGTACCCAGGAACGGGCCTTTGTGGATGCCATGGTAAGCGTCCACATGCGACCCCTCACCGAAAAAAGTTCTCCCAAAGCGGTGAGACGATTACTGGCATTTCTGGCAGAACACCAAGTCTCCCACCAAAATTTCATGAGAATGCGCATTGCAGACAAGGCTGCCAACCGGGCCAAAAGACCCTATACCCCTTCTGAAATCAAGGTAAGGCTCAAAAAAATATACGATGCTCAAAAAGCACATCAGCATCAGAAATTTACCAAGAATTCACTAGCCATTAATGGAAATGACATTATGGCCCTTTTGGACTGTGCCCCGGGTCGGGAAATCGGATCAATCCTGGATCATCTGTTTGAACGGGTACTGGACGATCCTTCGCTAAACACGGTTGACAAATTAAAAAAGCTGGTTCTTGATTTTATTTAAAAAACCGGATATTGAATTAAATATGATGGATATCCTAAGAATGGAGGAAATTTATGTCTGATACCGTGACAGTTTTTAAACCCTGTGACCTGAAACCAGGGCAGAAAATCAGGATAGACGGCTCCAAAAGAGGCGGAGATTGGGAGGTGATGAACGTGGGGGACATTAAAATGACCTTGAGATGCCCAGTGTCCGGGAAAGAAATGACCTGGGATCGCTTCTGCTACGTCATGGAAACAAAGAAAAATGAGCCCTGGCCCCTTCTTAACTCAACACCGGACAAAAAGGAATAAGTGCTGTGAAAGTCATTCTGGTAATGGCCATGACCCTTGATGGCAAAATCGGACGTCACGCCACAGATCCCGTGGACTGGACCGGATCGGCGGATAAAAAATATTTTGTAGAGGTTACCCACAAAGCCGGGGTGATGATCATGGGGAGCAATACCTTTAACACCATTGGTCACCCCCTTCCTGGCAGACAAAACATTGTCATGACCCGCACCCTTGGGGGAAAACAAAACAAAGACAATCTGCTTTTCACCGACAAATCACCGGAAAAAATCCTCCAGGATCTTGAAACCAAGGGGTACCAGGAGGTAACCTTGATTGGCGGTGCCCAGATCAACACGCTATTTGCCCGGCAAGGACTCATTCATGAGATACATATCACCATTGCCCCGCATCTGTTTGGCCAGGGGTTATCTCTTTTTAGTGAAAGATGTGATTTAAAAGTAAATCTTATAGGTGTGGATTCCCTTGGGGACGATGCGGTACTCTTAAAATATGCCATCCACGAGTTATCTCACAGAAATTCGCTCGAAAAGTGATAATTCAAATCAAATTTAATATTTATTATCAAAAAGGAATATTTGATGAAAACCATTACAATCTTATGCATTATTTTTCTATTCATGGGCATCGCCCCCTGTCTGGCAACAACTATGCTACCCTGTGGGAGCTTTAAAACAGTATCCGGAGAGGTGTTTATCCAACGACAACAAAATACAATTACGGCAGTGGTGGGAGAGCGGATTTACCCCCGGGATCAGATTCAATCGGCAAAAGATGGCTCCGCCAGCCTTGTGCTCCAGGATGACACCATCATTTGCCTGGGGCCAGAGAGCGCCATGGACATGGAGGAATTTATTTTCAACCCCAGCGCGTATGAATATTCCCTGGCAACCCGCATGATAAAGGGCACATTTCTTTTCCTGTCCGGCATCATTGCAAAAATAGCACCTGACAATGTAAAAATTCAAACACCCGATGGAACCATAGCCGTTCGAGGCACTCGGTTTCTGGTGGAAGTTTCACATTAAATTTTTTTTATAAGAAAATAAAACTTCTGGGCAACCTCAGCAGAGCCCCCCCCGATGGGTAATAGGAACCGGCCAATTGTGCCGTCTACGGTTCCGGCCGGGCCCATTACCCGTCGGGGGGGGGCGGCATAATGCCATTTGGCTCCGCGTCTACGACCCAATATTCGTTGTGTCCAGCAGGGCATGTCCACTTATATGAAAGAATAGATACGTATAATAGTCTTTTATGCTTCGTTGTGGGTAGGCCGGGGCCAGAATACGGTCTGCCCGTGGCAGTTATTCAAAAATCAAATTTCAAACAAAACAGGAAAGTTTCAATGAGATCAAAATTCAACTCAATTTCTCGGAAACACCGGGAAAAAAATATCACAAAACGCACTATTAGCCGCCCATCTTTCAGACCATTGATAGCAGTTTTTATGCTGATGATGATCTGTCTGTTTACAGGATGTTCATGCAACAAAACCACAGTGGTTTTGCTGCCAGATCATGACAACCATGTGGGCCAGGTGGAAATCACCAATGCCCATGGAACCACGCTCATTGATCAGGCGGGCTATGGTGTTACCCTGCGAGAACAGACGGCCCCCCAGGAGGCCGTTGCCATTGAGAAAAAAGAGATCCAGGCCCGTTTTGGATCTGTGCTGGGTGCAGAACCTGAGTTGCCGATAAAATTTATTCTTCAATTTAAAGGCGGATCGGATACTCTCACAGAAGAATCCCTGGCCCAGGTACCTGGAATTGTGACTGAAATCAAAAACCGATCTTCCATGGATATCAGCGTGGCAGGTCACTCTGATCGTGTGGGTAACGAAGACGCCAACATTGCCCTGTCTTTAAAGCGGGCCCAACGGGTGTTGAATCTTCTCTTAGAGCAGGGTGTTGATGCCCGATTTATCCAAACCAGTTCCCACGGGGAAGGAAATCCCCTTGTTCCAACGGCGGATGATGTACCGGAACCTAAAAACCGAAGGGTTGAAGTCATTGTGAGGTGAGCCTCGCATCCTTCAAAAGTAATTTACATTTTCTTTGAGCATTTTCCATTTGCAGGGACAGGGATTTTTTCAAAGAATTGTAAATTACTTTTGAGGTCAGATAAAGGATGTCATAAGCCTTTTGGGGAACTTGATTTCCACCACCTTCCCATATCAAAGTGGCCGAAATTAGAACATCACCCTGTGGCTTAAATCAGGCATCGTTTAAAAAAGGCATTTATTTTTTATGAAAGAAAACAGTCCAGATAAAAAAAAGACCCTCTTCCCAAACCGGGGAAGAAAAACCATTTTCAGTGCGGGCCTTTTCCTTACCCTTTTTTTCATCTGTTTTTTTCTGTATCGCCCTGCCTTTGTAACCTTTCTGGATCAAAAACTCTACGATGTCATGCATCTTTCCCTCACCGACCGAGGAACCACCCCCCAGCCGGTGATTGTGGATATCAATGATCAGAGCCTTGAAGCCTATGGACAATGGCCCTGGTCCCGGGATCTGCTGGCAAGACTTTGCACCATCATCACCCAGGGATCGCCCCGGGCCGTGGGCATGGATATTTTATTGTCGGAACCGGACAGGACCTCCATCCATCTGGCGCTAAGTACCCTTAAAAAACGTTCCGGTATCAGCATTCCCATTGTATCACCATCAGATACCCTGCTTGATAATGACCTGAACCTTACCCAAGTTTTACGGCAAGGGCCTTTTATTCTGGCCTGTAAATTCCTTGGGCAAGAGACCGCCCATTTGCCCCCCGGCCTTTTGCCCCTGGACACGACCCTGATCTCCAAGGACTCTCACACCGATTTATTTCAATGGTTCCCCCCATGGAAAGGAGTCTTGGCAGCCCTGCCCCAATTTTTACAGGCCACCCAGGGAAGCGGGTTTGTCAATGCCCTTTCCGATAGCGACGGCATTATCCGCAGAACCCCTTTTATTATGGGGTACAAAGGCAAATTTTATCCCAGCCTCTCCCTTGCCACCCTCATGCTGGCCATGGACACCAACAAGGTCTCGCTTGAAAGCAGTGCGGCCGGTCTGACATCCGTGTCCATAAAAAATCTTACCATACCCGTGTCGTCCCAGGGCCACCTTTTGCTGCATTTTCGAAAATCAACCTCCCCTTTCATAACCCTGTCTGCCAGTGATATTCTCCAGGGAAAGGTTGACCCCGGTATCCTGAAAAACCGAATTGTTTTCATGGGAACATCGGCATCTGGCCTGGGAGATCACCACACCACCCCCCTGGAACAATATTATTTTGGTGTGGGAATCCATGCCACGGCAATGGATAATATTTTAAATCAAAACCTTCTGGCCCGCCCCTCCTGGGCCATGGGCATGGAATGGGTTCTGGTCTTATTGATAGGGCTTTTGTCCACCCTGATGCTTGTGTTCCTTAATCCATGGCCCTGTACCCTGACACTGGCCGGGATAACAATGTTGCTCTGGTTTATGGAGCTGTTCTTTTTGCAAAAAATGCAAATTTTTATCTCTGTGACCTACCCGTTTATTACCCTGTTTGTAAATTTTTCCCTGTTAAGTGTTATTCGATTTCGCATGGAAGAGAAAAAAATGATCAGAAGAACCCGGGACATGGTGGCTGCCCAAAATCTAACCCTCATCGGCATCACCTCCCTTGCCGCCACAAGGGACAAGGAGACCGGCATGCACATCCGACGCACCGCCATTTTTGTTAAAGTTCTTGCCAAAAGATTGCGTCTGTCCCCCGGGTTTAAAGATCGCCTGGATGAGCACACCATTGAGGTGATGTTCAAATCGGCTCCCATGCACGACATCGGTAAGGTGGGGGTGCCCGATGCCGTCCTTCTTAAACCGGGAAAACTCACAGCGAGTGAGTTCAAAGAGATCCAGAAACACACAGAACATGGCTGGCTTGCCATTGAAGAGGCGGAAAAAATTTCAGGAATTCACGGAGATGCTTCCTTTCTCAAGGTTTCCAAAGAGATCATCCGGTGTCACCATGAAAAATGGGATGGTTCCGGATACAATCAGGGACTCAAAGGCGAAGACATCCCCCTGTCTGCAAGAATCATGGCGGTGGCCGATGTCTATGATGCCCTAACCTCCAAACGGGTATACAAGGCTTCCTTTGATCATAGTAAAGCCCGCAACATCATTGTGGAGGGCAGGGGCAGTCACT
>Ga0307929_1001241_pt1 | contig 20558 bp, 24 predicted proteins | sample AceLakmetage1330_FD_203160 | JGI IMG/M metagenome (GOLD analysis project Ga0307929, IMG submission 203160) | Saline water microbial communities from Ace Lake, Antarctica - #1330 | ecosystem: Environmental > Aquatic > Non-marine Saline and Alkaline > Saline | place: Antarctica: Ace Lake...
GTTGGCGCAGACAGGCATTCACTGTGGCCGGTGAAAGTTGGGTTTTCCCCTGTATCCAGTTTGGTGAAGCCATAGGGCGTTCAAGCATGGCTTTGTGAATAAGATGTGCAGAACCTGAGATGCGTTTTAGCCCATTAATGCGTTGCCCATCCTCGGCAGACAACTTCATCAGCTGCTGGGCAGTATTCACCGCCTGGGTCGCCGTATGAATTACGGCATCCGCAAAGAAATCAAGCCAAGCCTCCCAATCACCGGTCAGGCGGACTTCATTGAGCAACTCATAGTAACGCTGACGGTGAGTTTTAAAGTATAGACTCAGGTACAGCATCGGCTCCTTAAGTACCTTCTCGGAACAGAGCAGCAGGGTAATGATCAGCCGTCCCAGACGGCCATTCCCATCAAGGAATGGGTGAATGGTTTCAAACTGCACATGTGCCAATGCCGCCTTGATTAGAACCGGTGTTTTTTCCGGCTGGTCATGTAAAAACAGTTCCAGCTTTCCCATGCACTCTTGAAGATGCTCCGGAGGCGGCGGCACAAATGCGGCAGTGCCGGGGCGAGTGCCGCCAATCCAGTTCTGACTTCTGCGAAATTCGCCGGGATCACACTCCTTGCCACGCCCTTTCGACAGCAGAACACTGTGAATCTCTTTCAACAACCGGAGTGAAAGGGGAAAGTCCTCTCCAAGACGTTTTAGACCATGGTTGAGGGCCGCCACATAGTTGCTGACCTCCTGAACATCATTCAACGGCACCCCGGGTTGACGCTCAAATTCAAATAGCAACAGGTCGGATAATGATGACTGGGTTCCCTCAATCATTGAGGAGAGAACAGCCTCCTTGCGCACATACATATAAAGGAAAAGTGAGGTATCCGGAAGCAGGACAGATACACTATCCAGACGACCAAGGGCCAACAACGCCTGGTCAAATTTTTCTCGAAGTTCTGGTGACCACTCAACGGGCGGGACTGGCGGTAACGGTGCCGGAACAAAAGCTTGTGCCCTCTCTCCAATCGTGGAAATTGTGATGTAATGTCCTTGCAGGTCTCTGTTCATGGCCTTATTTCACTTTTTGAATTAAAGTTTTTCTTATTTTAAATTTAACTGATATCTAAAATAAGAAATTGAGAACGAATTGTCAAGGAGACTTCTGGATTGTACGACAATATGTTCCAGTCATCCAGAGTCGCCTTACCGAGGGATGAATGAAGGGGGACTACCCCTGAAGAAAAACACAGCCCTAACTCACCTTCTGGCCAGGGGTCTTGAAGGGCCATAACGTTTGCCCCTATTTTTTTCGGTTTACTAAAACTTGAAGTAACCACCCGGCGAACGGTATTTGATGGCTGTGGAGTAAGATCTCAATAAGTCCGGGATTCCAGAAATCCTTTTGCGTGCCATCTGGAGTTTAAAGCATTAAGCAGGTTGTATCACTCCGGGTTATTGAGCACTTACGCTGTGGACATTTTGCCGGGGGTATGGTGGCAATAGTCTCAGGTTCCGCTGGTAGGTAAAAGGCCTACCCCACAATGCCATATATAAAATCAACTTTGATTTCAATATCACCCATTTAATGGCTTCGGCTCTTTTTAACCATTCTGCTTTGTTTTGTGCCACATTGTGGCTATTTTGTTGAAAACGCTTCAAAAACAAAAGGCAACATCGTATACCATGTTGAAAACGCTGTTGAAAACGCGGGTAAAACGTTGAAAAAAAGTCATAGAGTTGTTGAAAACGTTCCAAAAAATCTCTTGATAAATTTCATAGTCGGCACCAGAGACCGGAACAGCCAAAGGGACAATGATTCTTGACTTGTTATTTTCGGCGGTGGCGCTTTTGGTTGAATATATAAGGTGGCTGGTGTTTGTGGAAAGAGTAATCAACATGGCGTTGCTCAAATCCAGGGCGGTTAAAGACCCTACTTCGTCCAGGTCTGCCACCAGAGCAAAATAACGCCCATGCTCACGTTGAAATTTATGCTCCCTGGCCAATTCTCCCCCGGTGGTTGAAAAGATCGCCCATGGCGCTTCTGACTTGGGAATGTTCACGGGGTTTTTAACCATGCGGCATATGTCTTGGAATGTGATCCAATTATAAGCCTTGGGCTTTTTCGGCCCCGGCCTTGCCGTATGGAATGACCCATTCCCAGATATAACTTTTGTTTGAGTCAACATTGCCCACCCCGCTAAACGATTCTTTGCTTATCAAACCACTCCAAAACTTCAGTTTTTTTAAACCGGAGACCACGCCCCACTTTGAATCTGGGAATCGCGGTTCGTCCCTTTCGCATGGTAAGGTCATAAATTTTTGTTTTAGGAATTTTCAGGGCTTCGGCCAAATCGCCCACGGTCCATATTTCGTCTTCTGCTGGGGGTGGCATTGCCGGGGTTGCTCCTGCTGGCTGGATATTTGCAAAGACTTGCTGTATCAGGGCTTCAAGATCTGCGGGTAGTGTAATCTTCAGCGTTATTTCTGACATAATTTTTAGTCTCCATTCTTCAGATGGAAACCATCATTGACCCATGGGTTATTTCTGGATATAAAGGAAGGGTCAAGCGGTTTCGTAGTGGTTACTGGCTGACAAACGCCCCCGGAAGAGCTGTAACTCTTCCGGAGGCACCTCTAATTTATTTTTGATCCCAGTTCAAAGGGTGGTGCGCTACATCTGCAAAGGCATCTTGTGACCGGTTCAAAAAATTGCGCCTTCAAGCCTCCTCGCCGATTCCTGGTTTTTATCTTCCATTAAATGTGCATACACGTTCAATGTCACCGTTGGGTTGCTGTGTCCCATCTGCACTTGGATATATTTTATATTTTCCACCTGGCTGATTAATAGGCTTGCATATGTGTGGCGCTTATGGGGAGCTCCCTATAATCGCCATTATGTAGAGTCAAATATAATGGGGAGTTTGGCATGACAAGCGTACTGTTTCCGGGTAATTCATCACAAGACACTCCCCATAATAATTTTTATGAACTACACAATGAGCTCAGCCATTTCTTCAAGCTACCATCTTATTCCCACTTTGGAACCGTCTTAGACACCAGATTAATCTGCTATAGTGTGCCATATGTCCTCTATTGCATCTCGGTTGTTATGAAATTGGTTCATAAAAAATTATTTTTTTATTTTATGATAGGATGAGCAGTTTTCATTATGGAGAGTGTTTCAAGGATTTCCTCCCATTTAATAGTATTATTGCAGTCTTACTCCCCATTATATTTGACTCTACATAATGACGACAATCATGAAACCGAATTTTCTTTAAACCTGCGGCTTCCAGGGTAGGGACAAAAAATCTGTTCACCATATTATTATGGTTTGTCGGGTTGCCGGTGGCGGTAGGAAAAACCAAGTCAAGATCACCTGGTGGACATGCAAACTTCCAGTCCTTCAGCTTTGCCAACATAACAGGGCCAATATCCACTTTACGGTTAGATCCTTTTGTTTTGGTATCATAGAACGCCTGATTGTTGAAAGATCGCTGAATATGAACCTGGCTATCCTCCCATAATATGTCTGACCACTTCAGGCCCAAAAGTTCGCCTTGCCGTGCTCCGCTGAAAATGGCCAGCGAAAAAAGAACTTGGTGCTTCTGATCTGATACCGCATCCAGGAAGCGGGATATCTCTTCCTGATTAAGAATTTGAATTTTTACACCATCAGATTCTTTCCCCTGACTGGTCGGTATGTCTGCATAATCCATGGGATTTCTGACACAGTATCCTCTCTTTACCGCAAGCGTGAATATTTGCCGGAGCGAAACAAGTATTTTCCTCAATGTGGAAATATTCATTCCTGACTTTTGCCGGTCAATGATAAAGTGATCCACCATTTCAATGGTTATCTGATTGATTCTAAAATCAAGCCATTCATTAAAATGGTTTCTGGTATGACCTTCATAAACCGCCCAGGTGGAAGACCGGATCTTTGTTTTTTTCAATTCAAGCCATTCACCGGCCATGACTTCAAATATGGGTATTTCAGTCACCGGAACATAATAACCACCCCGCAAGCTCTTCCTGATCGCGTCAAGCTCGTCCTGTGCTGCTTTCTTGGTGGTTCCCTTCGGCATGGTCCGACGTTTACGACATCCTTCATGATCGTAATAATCCAATATGTACCGATCGCGCCTCTTTGCCACTTTTGCCATGGGATTACCTCCTGTTTAAAGCCCTTCCAAATGTTCGTATATTTTTGGGGACATTATCGCCGGGGTAATCAAAAAAAAAGTCGTGAGTTCTGTCAATGTATTGGATGGCTTCGGCGTATTCGTTGGGATGGCCATCTCTTAACACCTGCATGGTATCCATGACGGCTTGCAAGTTGCTTTTGCCCAGGGCCTTTAAATGCAGGGCTTGGACTTTCGAAAGAATGTCTTCAGTTACACCGGGGTTTTGGTTGTCAATGTTTGACAGATGGCTCAGGGAAAGTATGGAGTCTTTGGCTTCATGGTTGCCAGAATAGTGAACAAGCTTTTTCATACCAGACTCAGAAATGATGGATAAAAGAAGTTCACCGGGGTCGTTGATCTCCTGACCATCAATGACGTTCATTTCAGCCGGATAAAGATAGTCAAGGACTCCTCTTGAATCTGCAATGCCAAGGGTCTTGCAGATATCAGCGTTGACGAACCAGACTGAGCCATTTCTTTGTACTGTTCGGATTTTGTGATTTTGGAATGTGAATGTGGTGGGTATTGTGGCGGGTTGTTTCATGATAGGGCCTCTTGGTTTGAATGTTCAGCCCTGATTGTCCGATCAAAAACAAAAAGGGCAGCAATGGGGGTTGATCGACCGGACCAAGAGACCGGCAGGCCCGAAGGCCTCCCCCATGCTGCCCAAAGAAAGCACGCATAGTATATAAAAAAGCGTTCACATATAAATGTAGACGCCTTTGCGTCTTGGTTTCCGGCGATCAAACCGTATCCCTGATTTTGCAGGAATGATTTACATTAAACTGGTGGTGGGTTTGTGTCAAGGGAAAATTAAAGCTACTTACTAATGGGGATATGGCGGGGATGAGAAGGATAAAAAACCACGCCATATACAAATACCTTATAAATTTCATATCCCCTTTAATATTAAAAAGATTAATGATATAGTTTGACATTATCAATTTTATTCATAATGACAAATCCAAAAGCCCTGGAGTGCAAAATGCCAGAGAAAAATGAACAATTAAAAAATCATCCATTTAATCCGCAAGACATACTTAATCATGGAACAGAAGCGGTTATCCCTTTAGGTAAAGATGTTCTCAATCTGAATATTAAAGGATACACCATGGCATCACTCCTTGCCGAGACTAAAGCTTTAAAGCTGGAGTTTTTGGGCTGTCGGGACTCTCTACAAAATCTTTCACCAACTTGACCGCTACCCTCCCGTTTGAAGAGAGTGTGGGGTTCTCAATGAATTGATGAAGTTTTTCAATTACCACACTTTTTAAATCGGGATCACGATCAAGTATCGTTTCAATAATAATCTGGTTGGCAACATGAGATGACATAACCAATGTTTTCAGGTGTTCGATATTTTCTGCGAGGATACGGATTTGCTCTGTTGGATGTTGCATTTAACCTCCTTATTGAAGGAGTTTTTTAACTGTAGGCTAAGAGTCAAGCAATTGTTTCTTAAATGTGAGAAAAATTGCTTCATAAACATTATCAGTTTCGTGAAAATAGTTATTAGAAAAAGATGCCTTCGTTTTTTCTGGAACGGGGTATGCGTTAGTGAGTAAATCGCATACACCGCTTATTGTTATAGGTTGATGGATAGGTATTACCTCTTCGCCAAATACTATTTTAATTTTTGCAGAACATTCAAAAATTATCACGGGATATTTTTTGTCTGTAAGTATTGGGCTTCTTTCTCGTTCCACGCTTAGGTCTATGAAGCCTAAATATTTAGCAAAGTGGTGGTAGAAAGACGGAATAAACTCATCATCAACATGCTCTGCTATTTTCTTTTTCATGTCTAAAATCTTAACCAATTCCTTGTATTTTGTTTTCATATTCCTTCCTTTTTATTAGATATCGCTCAAAATTAAAGACACAATTATCCATCTCATTCCCCAAGGCACCGCCACATCTGAAGGGCTCAATTAGCCCCCCTTTACTTATAAGTTGAAATCCGCCCACCATGCATAAACTTGAACTCGATTCTGGCAGACTTCATCATTGGGTTATATCTCTCCATGATTGAAAATGGAGATGTTTGGCCCGGCATAAGTGGAGTATACTCAATCATTGACTGATCATATGTGATCATATTCCCATTGCCGTCAGACCAAGTAACAAGGGCGGCAATACCCTTAAGTTTATGATCAGTGATGTTTTTTACCTGCCCCTTGGCGGTGGCGTAATTTCCGGACGAACTGAGACCCCATGACCAGTTAATTATTCTTAATTGATACCCTTGGGCTGCTTTTTCTGTCTCAATTTTTTTTTGCTTTGCCCTTTTGGCTTCTTTTTTTTCTTGGGCAACGAGCTTCTTTTTATGCGCAGCTTCTTTTTCCTTTGCTTTTTTGGCTTCTATATTCTTCCGGGCCTTGGCTATAGCTGGATAATTTTTATAATATTTTACCTTGCTTTTGTATTGCTGGTTCCCAGGGTCCAGGGCCAATAGCTGTTTATATATTTCAAGATTTTTCTTCCAGTTTGATGCAGGGATGGGACAAACTATAGCTTTGAGACGACCAATTTCTTTATTGATGTCTGTTTCTGATATTTTCGGGTTCTTATTCACCCAAACACTGTTTGCAAGATCAACAGCCGCCTTTGCCACCCATCCATTAGGCATAGGTGTTTCAGCGTTTATCCTTGTCACATATAAAAATTCACCATCAGATCGGTGGGCAAGCAATTGCTCTCCTATCCATAAATGAGCTGTTACTCTGGAATTAAAATTAGGGGCAGCTCTGAACGATGCCTGCTCCAAAATTACAATTGCTTTTTGCTTGAGATCTAATGATGCAACATTTTCTATACTGTCATGATTGGTTCTTTTTGACACCCATTTTTGAGCAACCCACCCCTTATGATAAAGCATTGAGCCTTTAATTTTCTTTTTTACATATATCCACCCACCTGATGTCGCCTTGACTATGAGTTCATCACCTTTTCTTAAAATATCTATTGCTTCCCCATCGAAAGATGGTTCTGACCAAAGACTTACCTTTTTCATGGTAACGATTACCTTGGTTTGATCGCAAAACCCTACCGAGAAAATCAATGTCATGATCAAGGTGATGATAAGCACCTGTGCTATTTTCATAAGATACCCCTAAATAGATTCATTACGCATATTTAATAGGTATGCCCATAATAAAGACAAAAAAAATGGGCAAAACCCAAAGCATTAGAAAAGCATATTACTAAAGCAACGCCAAAACATCCTCCAGCCTATCAATCCCTGTAATATCATACTCCTTATACTCCTTAATTTTGACCCGCTTTGTACTTTGACGGATGATCCGGGCCAGGAACATATGCCCTTTGATCTATAGGCGCAATAGTTTATGCCGGTTTTGATAGGGCATTCTATCGTTGCTTGAGCAGCGCTTTAAATTCACTCTCGTCAAATATTTTAGCTTGCTGCCCTTTATCTATATAATCTTCGGCCTTTAAGTGTTTCGAGCTTTTGCTCTTCCCTGGGGCAAGCCGGGTTAAGTCTTGAACACCCACTACCAATATGGTTGTCTTTTTCGTGACACTTTTACCAATGGTGCCCCCCGCTCTTTTCACAATGCCGGATGCCATTTTTCTGGAAATTGACAGGCTACCTGAGAACACCACGACTTCGTTGGCAAAAATTCCATCAGGATCACAATCTTCTTCTGTGATTTCTTCCAAAGAGGTTTTTAATGCTTTTATTGGGTTTATAGACCTCTCAAGCCACGCATGTAATCCAATACCCGTCTTGTCAATTGCCGCTATCATTACTTGACCGGCGGCTTTTGCATCTTCAAGGGCATCATGGTGGGCGAAATTATAACCAATAAGCTTACACACATTTGCCAGGCCGTAACCCTTAAATGCGCATTGCTCCCATGCGTGTCTGGCAACCTTCGCTGAGTCGAGCCATATAGTATTAATGTGAGGTGTGCAATTACAATCGCATGCCTTATTAATTGCAACTCTGTCAAAGTGCATGTGGCAAACACTGATTGAATTTTCAAGATAATTGGTAAGAACTGGGAGGACATCTTTGAACGTTGGGGCGCCAAGAATGTTTTTTTCGGTAATACCATGAATGGAAATATTTCTTTTAGAGAATGAGGTTTGAGGGTTGATAAGAGAGGACCATTCGTCAACTACATCCTCACCTTTAAAAACGGCAAGACCTATTTGACAAATAGACGACATGTCAGAATTTGCAGTTTCAACGTCAATAGCAACAAAGGTTAATTCCTTGTTCATTTTTTCTATTTCCCATATTTTTCCATGTCAAAGGTGTAGGTCATGGTGACGCCGGTTCTTGAACATGTAAGATCTATTTCATCATTAAGATCAATATCAAGATCCTCACCTCTCAATGCCTGCCATTCCGCCAAATAATAGAGGGATGCGTATTTTCTCATTTTGAATTTGGGTTTTTTCGCCACCCCACCCTTCCACACCGATGGTGGCAGTTCTCCATTTTTTGCTTTTTGGGCCATCTCTGGATCTTTAACGGCAAGTTCTCTGCCTACCTCCCATGCTGTGACTACCCCCTTGTCTTCCCCCTTCCATCTTTCCTTATGAGTTGACAACCCCCTGTCTGGTTCTTGATAGGATCTTTGAATATGACTGCTCATTTATCACTCCTATGTTGTCGTTATTTTTATATTCCAAAGTTTCGCCACGCCTATGCTATTTACATCAAAACAATTTTAAAACATCCCCATCGAATGCTCCCGCCCGGTAACATCCACCTCAGCCACCTGGACCCGCATAGAAGTAACTTATATTTATTCGGCCCGTGCCTTCTCAAGCCTCAAGTTGGACATCGCCGCCGTTGCCCTGGCCTGGATAGCCTTGTATTCTGAGTTCGAGTGCCTGTCATCACCATACTTTACCACCGCCGCTGTCTGTGCCGCCCTTGCTTCTAACCATTCCATCTTTGCTCTTTTAAGTGCTGTGTTCTGGGTTGCTGGCTCTACTGCTGAGTACCTGCCGGTATCCTCAGTCGCCTGGGGATTCTGTTGCTCGTTTTGTTTCCCGTTCTGGTAGCTGATAACGATCATGATCATTGACGCAATAATGAACAATACGAATATAACTTGCCTCATGGTGGATCTCCCTTTTGTTTGTTAATCGTTTATGATTCATCGCATCTTGCCCGTGGTATTTACAATTTATATATAATCCCCTGATAAAAAAAGAGTCAAGGAATTTTGTTTAATATGTTTGCCTTAAATTTGAGGGATGGTTATTGACTCCACCCGCGCGTGAGAATGGAACCAGCTAATTGATAAAACAGAATATTATTGAATTCCTAACTTAATGCGCGTATTCTATTCGAACGTCAGTCATTCCAGCGGCGGTGCCGTAACAACCAGAGGTTGTGCATGGATATGGCTGAATAGGGCTTTCATCAAGCCCGATGTCGAGGTTGATGGCCTCGGCTAATTGGGAAGAGACACAAAGGCCCCTGGATGCGTGACGCTACCAGGGACAACCTTTGCCCTCTTCTCGAATTTCCCAGCCCATTATGCTGATGGTCTGAGATAGCGCCAGCCAGGGCGCAAATAAAATTCACTGGGGTTAATGACCCAGGGCCTTGGGTCTTGATTCATAGAGGTTAAGATGAAATCAAGAATCAAGATTTCAGTTGAGCTCAAAATTGATCTGGCAAAGGCTATTGTGGCTTTGACGGCATTGATTGCTCTCCTGCAATAAAAATTTGGCGGGTGGCTTCGGCTTACCCGCCATTTTTATTTAAAGTACACAATATGAATATATTCATATCTCTTATTGATGGGAATAACCCCTTGGCAACCCCGCCATAATTTTGTCACGAGTCCTCTCAGTCGGTATAACAAAACTCTTTCCAGACACCAGCACCACCTATGAAAATAATGCAGAAAAGGAACTACTGAAAACCTAAGCATATTTCACCCAAATAAATGGAATTGAAGCAAAAATAGATGGGATTGAGGTTTTCAAAGGATCAAAAAAGGAGTATTTCAAGGATTGAGGTTTTCATAAGGTAGGCGTTTAAACAGTTGGAGACCCTTATCAATAAAGGATAGCAAGCTTTCACAGCTCAAAAAGTTAACATAATAAAGCCTTATCATACACCAGCCCAAAACCCTTGTCATTACTGGCTGCAACAAAAACCATGCCAAATACTCCAAACTATGTGAATTGGATACTATTTACAATATGCTCAAAATAGAGGGTTCAATTTGAGTATTTCAATGATGGATAGATGTCCAGGGCAAAAATTAAACAATTCGGTGATCAATAATCTAAAGATGCAATTTGCGACTATACATTATCCCAGGTGGTAGATGTTGCAGAAAGGGAAGTCCTCCAGGGGCAAGTTAAAATGATCGCTGCTCAGATTTGAGCGACGCTCCAATTAACAATAATCCAGGCTTATCCTTGATTTATTTTGTTGATTTTGTTTAGAAAATTTATTAGATTTTTATAAGAATGACCGACTGTATTCCCACGCTTTATAATAAAGTCACTATATCCGTCCGTAGTGATTGCACGACAGGTAATGTTTTGAGCCGATATCATTTTTTGTATATATTTCAATTCAAATGTGAAGTAATTTTTAGATATTATGGTGTTAGAATATTTATCCTTTGCAATGTCAGTTAGATGAATTGCCTTAAAATACTTTTTTTCTCCATCTATGTTTATAAATAATTGTGTTATACCAAACCTTTTTCTGTGTATTTCAGTTTTTATAATTATTTTTTCTGAATTTCCGGTATTGTATTCCGCACCCACTAACCAGCACTTAGAAAACTTACAATAGGGTCCTCTGGACGGCATCATTGATATCGTTTTTGAATTATCGAAGGAGTTGAGATTCTGGCTAATCCGGGTACGACCACCACAAGCAGAAAGGGACAAAACTATAAAGATCGTAACAATACCTGCACTCAATTTTAACATAACATACACCCCCCTGACCATTAAATTTGTTCTAAGGAAATAAATACAATTAAAAACAATTTTTACCATAGGCATTGAACTCTTATTTAAGCAAGTATATTTATATTTTTTATTGGTGACGTTCATCCACATATGAATGGGCATATCCGCACCAGCTCCGCAATGGTCCCAGGTGGATAAATATTTATCCAGACATCCGGCCTATTTAATACACCATATCATCGTCTAAGGGTTCAGGTTCAAATTCAAGGATGGTAGACCCGGGAAATATCTTCATCATTCTAAGACCTAACACGCGATCCACATCCCCCTCCCAGGGTGCCACATCTTCCGGGTCAATGAACGTCAAGAACATATCCTCAATAACCGTGCTATCGGTTTTTATTTCACCGGCATCAATCGTGAACTCACCTACCAGCGTTAATATTTTTATCATGGCCCCCCCCCACATATGCTTTGAATTGCCATTGGATTGCACTATCACCCGGGTCTTAACTATCAGACTCTTTTTCATCTGCCAGCCTTTCAAGTTCTGTGTTCCTGACAAACTCCTCCATAACATCCAGCATCTTTCTAAAGGCCTGTATCGTGGCCAATGTCATTGGTGTATCTGTGTTGATATCCATTTTATGCAGTCTCCTTTAAAACATTGTAAATGGTGCCCCTACTGACACCGAACTCTTTTGATATTTGCGTGGGGTTCATTCCAGACTCTTTCTTATCCCGGATATTTTTTTTATCATCTGCTGTGAGTGAAGACTTGCGCCCCAAGTGCTTACCCTTTGCCTTTGCTGCTGCGATCCCGGCAAGTTGCCTTTCCTTTCTGAGATTGGTTTCAAACTCAGCAAACACCCCCAACATTTGCAAGAAGGCTTTGCCGGTGGCGGTGGATGTGTCAATCTTCTGATCCAGAATTTCAAGGGATGCTCCTTTACCTTCCAGGGTATTGACTATCTGGCATAAATCCCCGGTGTTCCTGGCCAGCCTATCAAGTTTCCACACCACCAACTTATCCCCGGCACCGATCATATCAAGTAAAAGGTTCAAGACGTCCCTGTCTTTTGCCGTTGTCCCAGATTTTTTCTCCTGGCGGTGTGCTGCATCCGGATAAGCTTTTTTTAATGCCTGCACCTGCATGTCTGTGTTCTGATCCAGCGTTGAAACTCTTGCATAAGTGAAAGTTGCCATGGTGTCCCCTATCTGTCAAAAGTCATTGTCAAAGTGTCAACAACCTTATAGACATTTTTAGAATAGGCGTCAAGAATTAAAAACCGACCTTTTTAACGCCCATTCTACGGGGAATGGAAAAGTGGTAAAAAGGTATACCTTGCTGACAGCGTTACCTTGATCAATATCTGCAATTATTGTTGACGACTTGATTTTAATTTGTCATTTATATTTTGAGTATAATCTCAAAAATAATTAAGGGTATTAGGTGAAAAAAATGAAAAGAATAATTTTTGTTTTGTGTCTCGTTGTTTTTATTGGTTGTAATGGTGGTGGTGGTGGAGATGATGGAGAAACTGATTCATATATTGGATTTGCCACAGAGGATTTTTCAGGAAAATCTCTTTATTATGTATCCTCCTCAGTTTACCAATTAGCGACTTTTTACCCTGACGGAACAGCCATGGCATCTGCTATGATGACTTCAGGTACACCAGTTCTGGAGCAAGAGGTAGCATTATGGTCTATTGTAAATGGGGAACTCATTATTGAAGCTTCAGGAGATTCAGTGACATATTCCCTGTTAAGCGACAATATATATGATAAATATTTTAGGGCGAATAAATATTCAATCAATGGAGAGGTTAGCGTTGTAGGTATGTTCTATGATCAAACAACAGGCCTTAGCCAAGCGCAAGATTTTGTAAATAATAATATGGAGCCATAAAAAGTTTCTATAGCTAATTTCATATGACTTCATACTGTGTCGAGCCAAAGTTATTTATAATATCATCAGGTTATCTTTGAAAATATGTATGAAGTCAAATGAACTGCACTATAATTCTATAGATAAAAAAGTGTCTGAATGGAAATATTAAAAAGCATATCCTGTGCATCCATTTTTGAATTGTCCACACCCGATGATCCTGACAGGAATATGTTATTTTGACCCCCACCTCTCATTTTGGCAGAAAGTACAAAGAGCTATCCATCCGGTTAAATGCTCATAAACCTGTGAAAAATTGAGGGTGGGTGGGCTCTTTTGACTGAGGCTAAAAAGTCTCGGTAGCCAAACCATGGCCAAGGCCCACCAGCACCCGCTTGATAATATCCATAACCTGATCATGTATCCCAGGGTGCTTACTTCCCCGACTACCTGCCACATTCAACACCTGAATATCATACTCCGTGATCCAGTAGGACAAGGTAAAGGCCGGGCCCGTCTCTTTCCCCAAGTCAACATACAGGGAAGACTTGCCATGCTTTTTACACAGCCGCCGTGTCAAAGCTGCCCCCCCGTGAGCTTGCCATAACTGAAAACCACGGTTCCGTCGGAGTCAATGACATTCTGCTCTGTCCGTTTGGGATAACCACCCCTGGTCATTTCAACCATTGCTGTGTATCTGGCTGGTACTTTGCCGTCCTCTGCCATTCCGCCCTTTGGCAACCAAGCCGCCATATGCAATATTCATTTCAATGGCTGCGTCAATACCTCCCCGGTCTGCTCCTGTTTGTGCTCCTGAAACTATTTTGTTGACCATGTATCCCTCAATGTTGTTTGTAAAAATTCATTTAACAGCCCTGACAATAGGAACCACCGGCTCAGCCCCGATGTTCACCGGCACCGGGGGGATAAACTTCACGCTGGGAATTGACCGGCCCTTACCTGTCCAATACAGATGGTAATGAGTCCGGCGTATATGCGGAGACTTCTTTGTTCCGGTCCCGGTACTCCCTCCACCCGTTGCCCTGGCCCGTCTGATTGCTGATCCAATGGCAGAGCCAACCCGATATTCAACGGGTAGTTGCCTTTTCTGCTTCTTTGGGTTTTTGGTCTTCCTGACTTTACGCTGTTTCGGTGGCCCCATGATATCCCGTTCAGCGGAACATAAATAAAGCCCCAGAGAAAACAGAGGGTAATACAGGTGGGCCTCTTCTTCCAGGCTTGCGCCACTGGGAGACCTCGCCCAGGGGGAATGGGCCAATGTATAATCAACTGCACCCTTCAGCATGTCCCCCACTGTTTTCCCTGCGTCTGCATGAAAAGGAATGGTCATCATCTGGGGTGCTGGGTCATCCAGGTGGAAAACCATGGTTAATCGGATTTCCCGCCCCCCTGTTTTCACGTCGCTTTCCCGATAAATGAAAAATCCATACAAGCCCCTGTCCTCTGCTGGGGAGAATCCTTCCAGGTCGATATAGCAGCACCACGCCGGGAGACGTTGGAAAAAAAGATCCACCGGCAAGCCCCGGTCAAGATCCACGTTCCATAGACTTTCTAAAAGTTCCGGGTCAATACACAAGAGAGCGTTTTAAACTGCTTGTAATAATTTCAAGGGGTTAGAACTTTTTTTAAAAAAAGTTTCTGCCAAAACAAAAATAAGCTATAATTGTCTTGATTTGACTTAAAAAAAGATAAGGATAACTATGGCTTACTTAAATACAGAATATCATGCAAATCAAATTACTGTCAATACCTCACAGTGGAAGTTGACTATAGGCGACACCCAAACGAACCGGAAAGTATTGATGGTGTTTCTTCGAGCTCTCCAAGAGCCTGTAAAAAACAAGCATCTGTTCACTTTTAAAAAGATTGCAGAGGCTTTTAAGTATCCTGATCGTCGTAATGTAAATAACTATTGGCGTGAATTTGAACAAAATGGCCGGGATGTATTAAATTATATCCTCCGAAAACGTAAAGTTGATATGACTGTGGTTCAAACGGTAGAGCTTGAATTGAAGGGCAATATTCAGGCACCGCTGAGCGAATTATGCACCGGAACGAATGAACGGCTGAAACGATCAGACTTAACGGTAGCCACTCAAGCAAATTCCATGTAAAGTTATCCGCAGAGAGGTTCGCTCCAAGTGGGAAGCCTGAGTTTTTCATCCAAAAGAAAAAGTTATTTTGGAAGAAGCCATGAGTGCCCTACAGAAATCAATATGGGCAATCAAACGCTCTCACCATATCGGAATGGGAATTGAATAATACGATGAAACCCATCATTATAAACAAGTATTCTTTTGTGGCTAAAAATGGAGCTATCACATGAGTATGGATGATCAAGAACTCTTAAAACTGCTTGCGGCACATGAGTGGAATGATGTTGAGTTTAAAGAAGCTAAGAGAGCCGTGCCAAAAAATGCCTATGAATCTGTTTCGGCTTTTGCCAATACTGAAGGAGGACATTTGGTATTTGGTGTAAAAAAAGATGGTTCAGATTTTGAAGTTGTTGGGGTTCTGGATGTTGACAAGGTCCAGAATGAATTTCTGTCTTCATTACGACAAAAAGACAAAATTAGCCAGATTATTGATGTGAAAGAACATCTTCATTCTATTGATGAAAAAAATTTGCTTGTGTTTTTTGTGCCTGAATCTTCCCGGTTCAAAAAGCCTGTGTTTTTGAATGGTAATATTCAGAGGAGTTTTCTCCGTAAAGGTGCCTGTGATGTTCGTTGTTCACCTGAAGAGTTACAGCGTTTAATTACCGATGCATCTTCTGTTCGTTATGATGGCCGCATTTTGGATTATGATATAAATAAGTGTTATAGCAGTAAAGATATAGTCTGGTATAGAAGACAATATGAAGGTAAGGCAGGTAACCGCAGTTATGCCGACTTGGATGATCTGGAATTTTTATTTCAACAGGGCCTTATAAAAGATACGGATAAAGGAAGAAAGCCGACTATAGCTTCTATCCTCTTATTAGGTCAAGATGGTTATTTACGTGGATTACTTCCCCGACCGGTGATTGATTGTCAACGTTATCTGTTTACCCATAATGATCATTCTACTGGAGAACGCTGGCATGACAGGACGGTTTGTGATTACAATTTAGTCCAGAGTTGGCTGGCTGTGGTGGAATGGTACTATCGTTTTGCGGAAATTCCATTTGAAATAGATCCCAAAACACTTCAACGTAAAGATACACCACCAGATTATATTGCATTTCGTGAAGCCATTATTAATATGCTGATCCATCAGGATTATGCAGATCATTCTCGAAAACCAGCCATTACCCACTTTACAGATTTAACCAGCTTCTGGAACCCGGGTAATGCCTTTGCAAATGTAAAAGATCTTCTTGAACCGGGTGAAAAAGAAACCAGAAACCCACTTTTAGTAACCGCTTTCCGGCGAATCGGATTTAGTGAAAATGCCGGTTGGGGATTGCGGGATGTTTTTAAAAATTGGCGGGGGCTTGGAAAAGTACCTCCTGAAATCAACAATGATAAATCAAAAAAAACATTTGAACTGATCCTGCGCAAAGAGGTTTTGTTGTCTCTTGAGCAAATTGAATTTCAAAAAACCATTGGAGTTCATTTGTCTGAAAATGAAGCTGTAGTGTTTGCATATGCCTGCAAACATAAAAAAATATCTATTTATGACATACGTGACGTTTTAGGGGTCTCACTTCTACAATGCCGGGGAATTGCAGATATTCTGGTTACTCAGGTATTATTTATTAAACTTGATAATGAGTGCTATGAACTTGCGCCAGTAATGCAGGAACGATTCAAACATATTGAAGCAGAGGCCCATGATAAGGCCCATGATGAGGCCCATGATAGATTGAGCACAACAGAGTCTCAGATTCTCAAACAATGTGTAGAGCCGAAAAGTACGCCTGAATTGCTGAAATTATTGGGATATAGTTCAAGAACAGGAAATTTCAAATCAGCTTTATCCCGACTTTTGTCAAAGGACTATCTTAAAATGACAATTCCCGAAAGTCCAAGAAGTAAGAAGCAAAAATACAAAACAACAGGGAAAGGAAAACAACTTGTGCAGTCATGGAGGACTGAAAAGTGATTAAGTCGTTCGTGTCATCGGGTGTCTTAAAAAGGATTGTTCTGTGATGCAGGAATGGCAATATAGCACATTCCATAATTGTACCTGCAAGGTTTTGGAAGAGCAGGCTTTATGGGGTCAAATCATTTGCCGGGTCTGGCTGCCGTCAAGTGATGCTGTGGTCAAGGTTCCTAATGACAGTCTGAAATCAATTTTTGCTGACTTAAATCCGGAGACTGAAAAAGCCAGAATCTCTTATATTGCAGCAGCAGCCAAGGTTGCAGACGTATTGGAAAATTCTTCCAACAGAGAAGAAGGCCATGTTCTTTTGGCGCCTATGGATTCAAAAGTAATTCCCTTGCCCCACCAGATTCAGGCTTTGTCCAGGGCCGTATCAAACGACCGGGTCCGTTATCTTTTAGCGGATGAGGTGGGTTTGGGAAAAACCATAGAGGCAGGTTTGATTTTAAGGGAACTCAAGCTCAGGGGCTTGATCAGGCGCACCCTTGTGGTGGCACCCAAGGGTATTGCAACTCAATGGATCAGTGAGTTGCAGACCCATTTTAATGAAAAATTTCAAATGATCCTGGGTGAAGATTTAAAAACCCTTCGTCGGATTTCAGCCACTCCATGGACCCTGTTTGACCAGGTGATTGTATCCCTTGATTCTGTAAAACCCATGAACAAACGACAAGGATGGTCAAAGGAAAAAATTAATACCTATAATCAGACCCGGTTTGAAGATCTGGTTACTGCAGGGTGGGACTTGATTATAGTTGATGAGTCCCATCGTCTGGGGGGCAGCACAGACCATGTGGCTCGATATAAGCTTGGGAAGGGCCTTTCTGAAGCAGCACCCTATTTGCTTTTACTTTCTGCTACTCCGCACCAGGGCAAGACAGATGCGTTTCACAGGCTGATCAGTCTCTTAGATGAAACAGCTTTTCCGGATATGGAGAGTATCACAAAAGAAAGGGTCTCGCCTTTTGTAATCCGGACTGAAAAACAAAATGCATTGGATGCCAATGGAAAGCAATTGTTTAAGCCCAGGCTGACCCAGATGTCGCCGGTTTGCTGGGAGGCTCGGCATCATCTTCAAGAACTTTTGTATGAGACAGTGACAGATTATGTCCGGGAAGGGTATAACCAGTCTATCCTGGATAAGAATCGGCATATCGGGTTTCTTATGATTCTCATGCAACGTCTGGTGGTGTCAAGTACTCGAGCCATACGGACTACCCTGGAAAGACGATTGGAGGCATTACAAAACAGCCAGTCCGTTGCTATTGGAAAATTGAATATCCCAGGAGATTCCGATATCGATGCAGAGGCCGTCTATGATATGGATGCCCAGGAACTATTAGATGAATTGATAAAGACCCGTATGGCTGCCCTGGAAAATGAAGCCAGCCAGGTTGAAATCCTATTGAAGACTGCCAGGGAATCTGAGCAGGCAGGACCTGATGCAAAGGCTGAATCTCTTCTCGACTGGATATATCTTCTTCAATCAGAAGAAAATCAGTCAGATCTTAAAGTCCTGATATTTACAGAATTCATTCCCACCCAGCAGATGCTCAAGGAATTTTTAGAGGACCGGGGAATATCTGTTGTTCTACTCAATGGCACCATGGACATGGATGCAAGAAAACAGGCCCAGGATGATTTCAAGGAAAAGGTCCGGGTTCTTGTTTCAACCGATGCCGGGGGAGATGGGCTGAATCTTCAGTTTTGCCATGTAGTTATCAATTATGACATCCCCTGGAATCCCATGCGAATGGAGCAGCGCATCGGGCGGGTAGATCGTATTGGCCAGCCAAAGAAGGTCCGGGCTATCAATTTTGTTTTCCAAGATTCTGTGGAGTTCCGGGTTCGTGAAGTTCTGGAGGAAAAGCTATCCATTATTTTTAAGAAATTCGGGATTGATAAAACCGGCGATGTGCTTGACTCTGCACAGGCAGGTGAAATTTTTGAAGATATCTTTACTTCGGAAATCCTGAATCCGGATGAAATTGAGCAGTCCGTTGATCATTCTCTGGCCAGGATTAAACAGGAAATGGATGTGATCCAAGAAGAGTCTGCTGTTTATAGCATATCAGAGGAACTTGATATCCATGCGGCCCAGCGGTTAAGGTCTCACCCCCTTCCCCATTGGATTGAAAGAATGATCACTTCCTATTTACGGGCTCAGGGGGGAAAATCAATCAGAAAAAGGTTTTGGTGGGAATTGCACTGGCCGGATAACACCGTGGATAAAAAAGTGGTGTTCAATTCAAAAGATGCATTGCAGTATGCAGGAACAAATCTGCTGAACCTTGAAAACCCAAAGGTAAAAGGCCTTGCATTACAGATTCCCCAGATGGCAAAGTCCCAGCCCATACCACGGGTGAATATTTCAAATCTGCCAAATGACCTTAAGGGGTATTGGGGGCTGTTTGAAATCCGGATCTCATCCCAGATTGGAATACAGGATTCACAATTGAGAACCCCCACCATGCGCCGGGGATTCTTAAGCGTTTTTTCAACGGAAGAGGGAAAAATATATCTGCCGACAGCCAGACATATTTGGGATACAATGACAAATACTGAACCTTTATTCCATGGGATATTATCCATTGAAGAGTCCGTTGAAGCTTTTGAATGGCTCCAGACTGTTGCTGAAGATGCGGGTAAGGATCTATTTAATACATTACAACAAAATCACATGGAAGCCCTTTCAAAAGAAAAAGAAAGAGGGGATTATTTTTTTGAATCCCGTAAAAAATCAATTGAACTGGTTGGTCTTCCAGAGGTCAAGCAGTATCGGTTGAATAAGTTATTAGAGCCTGATAATTTTTAAACAGGCTCTTAGGCTAATCAACCGGGCTTACAAGTTGCCTTGCAAGCCCCTGAGTCTTTAGCTCAGGGGTTGTTGACTCTATTGATGACTTAAAAAAACGCTATGTATAAGCCAGGGACTATTATTTTAACGCCTTTCCCTTTTAGTCCACCATTTCAATGGTCACCTGATTTATTTTAGAATCAAGCCACTCATTAAAATGATTTCTGGTGTGAGCTTTATAAACGATAAACCGCCCAGGTGGAAGACCGGATCTTTGTAAAAGTTTTTTTGAGTGAGCCCTTATCCTATCAGACTAAACAGGTAACTCGGTTCCTTCGTTCATGATCCGAATGTATTCTATATAGGAATAAAGGCGGTTTCGCTTCTGACCGGTGATCTCTTTAACGACCCCCAATTGTTCAAGTTGGAGCAGACAGGCATTCACTGTGGCCGGTGAAAGTTGGGTTTTTCCCTGTATCCAGTTTGGTGAAGCCATAGGGCGTTCAAGCATGGCTTTGTGAATAAGATGTGCAGAACCTGAGACGCGTTTTAGCCCATTAATGCGTTGCCCATCCTCGGCAGACAACTTCATCAGCTGCTGGGCAGTATTCACCGCCTGGGTCGCCGTATGAATTACGGCATCCGCAAAGAAATCAAGCCAAGCCT
>Ga0307929_1001242_pt1 | contig 20493 bp, 27 predicted proteins | sample AceLakmetage1330_FD_203160 | JGI IMG/M metagenome (GOLD analysis project Ga0307929, IMG submission 203160) | Saline water microbial communities from Ace Lake, Antarctica - #1330 | ecosystem: Environmental > Aquatic > Non-marine Saline and Alkaline > Saline | place: Antarctica: Ace Lake...
CTGGCGAAATCTGAAATCTGGCTTTTTCCATATGATTTCAGAAGCTTGGAAGGTCCTTTCCAGATTTCGGAAGGGTGTTTCCGAAATCTGCTCCGCAATCTGGATTTGCTCAACAAAATCAGTGACCTGCGCCAGATTTCAGATTTCAGAAAAGTCCCCCCTAAAGGGGTAGGTGTCCTCCCCGCTAAAGGCGGGGAGAGCCACCACCTACCCCTGGGCAATTTCTCGGGTCGTAGTCTGACCCGTTCCACCCCTCGAGCAGCCAACCACAAAAGGACAAAGCCCATGGCGGACCAATCCATGACCAACCCGAATCAGGAAACAGATCAAATGTTGCCGCCTGCGTTTGCCGGTCAGCGCACATTGCTCGCGCTCGATCTCGGCACAACCACGGGCTGGGCGCTGCATGGCACCGACGGGCTGATCACCAGCGGGACAGCATCGTTCCGCAATGGCCGGTTCGATGGTGGTGGGATGCGATACCTGCGCTTCACGAACTGGCTGGGCGAGTTGGAGCGGTTGTCCGGTCCCATCGCTGCCATCTGGTTCGAGGAGGTCCGACGCCATGCCGGGACGGATGCAGCGCATGTCTACGGCGGTCTGATGGCCACGTTGACGGCATGGTCCGAACTTCGGGGCGTGCCCTATGCGGGCGTTCCCGTCGGCACGATCAAGCGCCATGCCACCGGCAAGGGCAACGCCAACAAGGACGCCATGATCGCAGCTGCCCGGGCGCGCGGCTTTAGCCCCGCCGACGACAACGAAGCCGACGCCATCGCGATCCTGCTCTGGGCCATGGAAACCCACGGAGGTGCGCAATGACCGGAATGCGCTTCACACCCAAGGGCTATGGCGGCAATCGTCGCCAGCCCGACGAGGTCAAACGGGACGGCTGGAAGGAACAAGGGCTGCTGGCCGTCGCAATTGACGATGACCGGCTGACCTGGCCTGAGCGCGAATTGGTGCGCCAGCTTGGCGAGCGCCTTTACGGCAAGCGGGAACGGGAGGCACGCCATGGGTGAGTGGACAACAGCGCGGGTCGAGGATCGGCTGGAGAGCGCGGCCGACGTCTTCCGCACCTTGCCCGGCGTCATGCCGCAGGGCTTCTTCAACGCATGGCCTGAATATTTCCACAGCTTCGCGGACAAGGTCGGTCAGGAGCCGCAGATGCGGCAGCCCCGGCCGGGTCCGCGCCAGATCACCGAAGCTGAGGAGGCATTGCTCTGGTTGCGCTGGCTGGAACGGGACGATGCCCGGATCGTCTGGCTGCGTGCCGAACGCACGCAGTGGAAACCGATCTGCTGGGAGATGGGGATCAGCCGCCCGGCGGCCAACCGCCATTGGCAATACGGCGTCGCGCTGATCACTTGGCGGCTCAATGGTCGCGTGCCGCCTTCGAAGCGGTCGCAGCGCTTCGTGGTCAAGAACGCGAACAACCTGTCAAGAAAAATCGTCCTGTGACAGAATTTTCAGTGAGACATCGCAAAGGGTTACAGTTTCCGGCTGAGAGGCTACAAATTGGATATACTCGGGAGAGGAGCGCGCAGGCAAAGGCCTCGCAGCTGGCTTCCGGGGTCCATCAAAGGGTCCATATGGGGTCCAGGTCGCTAACCCACTGAATTCGCGGGTCCTTCCTGGCCCGAAACGTATACGGGCGGGCGAAGCGCGCAATATCGCTAGCGACAGGGCCGGTTTTTTGGGAAGCCACCCCGGTCGGAATCCACCCGCGACCTGCTGAAAACCACAACAAAACAAACCTTTGGCACCGGACACGCCCGGTGGCCGCTGGACACTTCGCGGAGTCCAGGCTGGCTGCCGGTGTCCGGAGTCCACCCGAGTGAGGCAAACCGAACCGCATGACCCTGAGTTTTGCCCCGGACGCGATCGAGATGTGGCCGCTGGCGAGGCTCCAGCCCTATGCGAACAACGCCAAGACACATGGCGCGGACCAAGTCGCGAAGATCGCCGCCAGCATGGCCGAGTTCGGCTGGACGGTGCCCTGCCTCGTCGCCGAGGACGGCGAACTGATCGCGGGGCACGGGCGCGTGCTGGCCGCAACGCAGCTGGGGCTGGCCGAGGCGCCGGTAATCGTGCTGGGCCATCTGACCGAGGCGCAGCGGCGGGCCTACCGGATCGCCGACAACAAGCTCACCGAACTCGGGACCTGGGATGAGGCGCTGCTCTCGGCCGAACTGAACGATTTGCTGGCCGACGACTACGACCTGTCGCTGATCGGCTTCGATGACGCGGAACTCGAGGCCCTGTTGGCTGGAGAGGTCGATCCTGAAGCCGCCTCCCGCGAGGGCGAGGACGATGTTCCCGAACCGCCTGAAACTCCGATCAGCCGTCCCGGCGATCTTTGGGTGCTTGGCAAGCACCGACTGCTCTGCGGTGACGCCACCGTGGCCACCGATGTCGAGCGTCTGCTGGGTGATGTGAAGCCGCAACTGATGGTGACCGATCCGCCTTACGGCGTGGAATACGATCCCGGCTGGCGCAACAAGGCAGGGGCTGCTGCAACCAAGCGCACCGGCAAGGTGCTGAACGACGACCGCGCCGATTGGCGCGAGGCCTGGGCGTTGTTCCCGGGCGATGTGGCCTATGTCTGGCACGGCGCGCTGCACGCGACCACGGTTACTGACAGCCTTGAGGCATCCGGCTTCAACATCCGATCGCAGATCATCTGGGCCAAGGACCGTCTGGTGCTGAGCCGCGGCGATTATCACTGGCAGCATGAACCCTGCCTCTACGCCGTGAAAAAGACCGGCAAAGGACACTGGGCGGGTGACCGCAAGCAGACTACGCTCTGGCAGATCGCAAACAAGGATCAGGATGCGGAAACCGTGCACGGGACGCAGAAGCCCGTCGAATGCATGCGCCGGCCAATCCTGAACAATTCCAGCCCGGGTCAGGCGATTTACGAGCCCTTCATGGGGTCAGGCACCACGCTGATCGCGGCCGAGACCACCGGTCGCGTATGCCTCGGAATCGAACTGAACCCGGCCTATGTCGATGTCGCCGTGGAGCGGTGGCAGCATTTTACGGGCCAGTCGGCCGTGCTGGACGGAACCGGCCAGACCTTCGCCGATCTGGCGACAAACCCACGCTGAGGCATGCATGACCTGGCTTTACATCCCTCCGGACTTGGCTCCGGAGCCGCAGACGCATGCCTGTTCGGCCTCTCCCTCTGCTCCGGCGCAGGCGGTCTCGACCTCGGGCTTGCCATCGCCTTGCCCGGATATCGAACTGTGGGCCATGTCGAATGGGAAACCTACGCCGCAGCCACTCTCGTGGCGCGGATGGAAGACGCGTCCTTGGATTGCGCGCCTGTCTGGGACGACGTTGCCAGCTTCGACGGCCGCCCTTGGCGCGGCGCGGTGGACATCGTCACTGCGGGCTATCCGTGCCAGCCGTTCTCCGTCGCGGGAAAACGCCGGGGTGCCGACGACCCGCGCCACCTCTGGCCGCATGTCGCCCGCATCATCGGCGAGTGCGAGCCGCCCTTCGTCTTCCTCGAGAATGTCGCCCATCATCTCCGCCTCGGCTTTCCTGAAGTCGCCAGCGGACTGGTCGGCATGGGCTACAAGCTTGCGGCAGGCCTCTTTACGGCGGCGGAAGTCGGTGCGCCGCACAAGCGCGAGCGGCTGTTCATCCTCGCCATCCGCGAGGGGAACGAGTTGGCCGACCCCGCGCGCCTGCTCTGGCACCCGGTCGAGTGGCGGGAACCGGACCGAGATGTTGAGAATGTGGCCGACGCCTCGCGCCAGCGCCAACGAGAACCGGCAGACGAAACCGACACCGTCGCAGGCAGCGGGCAAGCATGGGATGAACCTGGCGACCACGGCCGCGATGTGGCCGACGCCGCAGACGGACAGTTTCCGGAGCCGGGGCGGAGATCGCAAACACGAGAAGGGTCTGGACGGGATGGCCCGGGACTGGCCGACGCCGATGGCGAACGACGGGTGCAAGCCGAGCGCGGGCAATCGCAAGACGGCCGATCTGACCCATGCCAGCCGCATGTGGATGACGCCGACGGCGCGCGATCACAAGGATGGGGCGACGACATTGGCGAACACGCCTGTGAACGGCCTGCTTGGCCGCCAGGTCCTGGTGACGCCGATGGCTGGGAACGATACCTCCGATGTGCGCCGGACCTTGAACCCGCTGTTCGTCGAGGCGCTGATGGGCTGGCCCACCGGGTGGACCGGCTTCGCCTCTGTGGCAACGGCGTGGTCCCCCTGGTTGCAGCGCATGCGCTTCGAACTCTCGCAGCTGAACTGCTGGCCGATGGATGAAGGGGCACCTGCATGAAGCAGTCGCGCGCCATGTCGCTGGTCGAGTCCGTTGCCAATGTGATCGTCGGCTACGGCTTCGCTGTGGTCACGCAGATCCTGATCTTCCCCATCTTCGGGCTGCACACGACGCTGGCGCAGAACATGAAGATGGGCGCGGTGTTCACCGTGGTGAGCATCGCTCGCTCGTTCACCCTGCGGAGACTGTTCGAGGCGATCCGTGTTGCGTCGGAAAAGAGAAATCATCAATAGCCCGCGTCCATGCGGTGTGGCTTCTGTGTTGTCGCTAACTCATTCAGATCGTATGGTTTCGGAAATTTGACAGTTGATTGAACTCCGGTTTTGTCGGCCCCAAGCTAAATCGGATCGAGAGTGATTTGTTGAAAAACCTAGACGAGGAAAAGACCGATCAAGATTTGCTTCCGGATGGGTTGGAGGCTCTGCGGCAGGAGCTGAGCCTCACGGATGTGATGGGGCTGATCGAGCGCACTGCGAGATGGGTCGATCCAAAAACCTTCGAGTATCTTCCTGTGTGGTATCCGGAGCATGCGCGGCGTGTCCTGTTCTACAAGGCGAACTGGTCCGAGCCGCAGATGAACCGCAATCGTCAGACGGGCGTCAGCATCCACAAGTCTGAAGGGAATACGCACGCGAACAAGGCGCTGACGCTTGCCTTGGGGCTTCGAGCCGCGGAAAGACCGAACTGGTCATGCTGCCATATCTGGGGTGTTGATGATGCCGCCTATCAGATCAGCAATGCCGTAGTGCAGGATCGTCGTTTCTTTTCCTGCGTGGCAAACATGGTTCTTCTTCCGACGCCGCTGAAGGCGTTCACCGACGTCATGCCTGAAGTGAAGATCATGCTCCGCGTCTGCGCACTTCATCTCTATGGCTGGTCTTGCGACCATGAAGAAGTGGCTGGCATCGCCAAACAAGTTTCGGAATGGGCTGGCTGGGACGCTTACCCGAAGAGCTGGCCCAAACCGGGGACGGTTTCGCTTCCGCTCGGAACGGCCAAATTTTCCACACGGATCAAGAAAGCCGCCGACCGCAGGAAGGCCGCAATTCGCAAGGATCTGGCATCGGCCGGTGCAAATTATCCTCGCGAGGAGGTCGAAAAGGTTCTCAGCTACTGGAATGTTCCGCTCTGAAAGACCGCCGCTGCCCCATGAGGACAGCGGCAAGGCTCTGGTTTCGCAGGTGCTTCAGGCCACAGGCAGCTTGTACACGCGCCCCCTATCCTCGATCTTCTCCGAGGTCACCTCGAGCCCGAGCTTCTTCTTCAGGGCCCCGGCCATCGCGCCGCGCACCGTGTGCGACTGCCAGCCCGTCGCGGCCATGATCTCCTCGATGGTCGCGCCGTCCGGCGCGCGCAGCATGGCGATCAGCATCGCCTGCTTGGTGCCCTCGCGCGGCGTGCGCGTCTCGGGCGCGGCCTTCGGTTTGGTGAGGGTGTCCTGCGTGGGCTCCTCGGTCGGCGCGTCCGTCGCGCCTGCAGGCGCGGTGTTCGCGTCCTCGGGCTCGATGCCGATAGCGGCGAGGCCTGCGTCGGTGGCGATCAGCGTGACGCCGTGGCCGTCGCCGGTCTCGCGCCAGACGGGCTCGCCATTGCGAGTGTTCGCCTCGACCTCTTCGAGGAAACCTTTGGCGATCATGGTACTGACCACTTTGGTGGCGGCACCGCCGCGCAGGCTGTCGGGTAACGGCAAAGCGATCAGGTCGTCGCGTTGGGATGCGGCGCTGAGGATGATCGCCTGGGTGTCGGAAATCTTGGTCATGGGGTCGTCTCCTTGTTCGGGCCCGCGTCATGCGGCGCCTTCTACGACCCCAAGCCGCGCAGGGCGCGCGGCAGGTCATCGGGCTGGCTCCTTGGTCGAGTTGCATCGCTTCGTCGGCGTGACGTTCGCTCTGTCCGCGCCGCTTATCAACTCGATAAGCACATGATTTAGAATGATAATCGGAGCCACCAATGCAGGGCATGAGCGAGCGCCAGTACGCCGCGCATGTCGGCTTGTCGCGGGGCGCGATCCAGAAGGCGAAGACGGCCGAGCGGCTGATCCTCTATCGCGATGGAAGCATCAACGCGGCGGCCAGCGACGCCAAGCGTGCAGAGACGACGGACCCGTCGAAGACCCGCAAACCGCCCACGCCGAAGCTGAAACCCGTTCCCGAGGCGGCCGTTACTGCTGTCGGCGACACCTTGCGCGAACAGGGTCTGGCGGTCCCCGCGGTGGGTGGCGGCACGACCTACCTTCAGGCGAAAACCGCCAACGAGGTGCTGAAGGCGCAGGAGCGGCGCATCCGCCTGCAGAAGCTGAAGGGGGAATTGATCGAGCGGGCGCGGGCGCTGTCGCTGGTGTTTCGCTTGGCGCGCGAGGTGCGGGACGCATGGGTGAACTGGCCCGCGCGGTCGTCGGCATTGATGGCGGCGGAACTGGGCGTGGAACCGGCCGCGATGCAGAAGGCCTTGGAAAAACATGTACGCGCCCACCTCGACGAGCTTGCCGAGGTCCGGCCAGACTTCCGGTGACGATGATGGATTGACGGACCCCGGATCGTGGTCCGGGGCAAGCTTCGACGGCGCGAGCGAGATCCTGCGCGCCTGGGGTGCTGGCCTCACGCCCGATCCGGATCTGACAGTGTCGCAATGGGCGGACCGGCACCGGATGCTCTCGGGCCGCGCCTCGGCCGAGCCCGGGCGATACCGCACGGTGCGCACGCCCTACATGCGCGAGATCATGGACCGGCTCTCGCCGGGCGATCCGACCCAGCGGATCGTGTTCATGAAGGCCGCGCAGGTCGGGGCGACCGAGGCGGGCAACAACTGGATCGGCTTTGCCATCCACCAGGCCCCGGGGCCGATGCTGGCGGTCCAGCCGACCGTGGAACTGGCGAAACGTAATTCACGACAACGGATCGATCCGCTGATCGACGAAAGCCCGGAACTGCGCGAACGGGTCAAACCGGCGCGCTCGCGCGACGCGGGCAATACGATGCTCTCGAAGGAGTTCGCGGGTGGCATCCTGATCATGACGGGCGCGAACTCGGCCGTCGGGCTGCGCTCGACACCCGCGCGCTATATCTTCCTCGACGAGGTCGATGCCTATCCGGCCTCGGCAGACGAGGAAGGCGACCCGGTCACGTTGGCGGAGGCACGGTCACTGACCTTCGCCCATCGGCGTAAGGTGTTTCTGGTCTCGACGCCCACAATCCGGGGGCTGAGCCGGATCGAGCGGGAATACGAAGCATCGGACCAGCGCCGGTACTTCGTGCCGTGCCCGCATTGTGGCCACGCACAGTGGCTGAAGTTCGACCGGCTGCGCTGGCAGAAGGGCCGCCCGGAGACGGCGGAATATCACTGCGAGGGCTGCGATCGGCCCATCGCAGAACACTACAAGACGGCGATGCTGGAGGGCGGCGAATGGCGCGCGACCGCCACGGCCACCGATCCGACCACGGTCGGGTATCACCTCTCCGCACTCTATTCGCCGATCGGCTGGCTGAGCTGGGAGCGGATCGTGCGGGCATGGGACGCAGCCCAAGGGTCGGACGAGGCAATCAAGGCGTTCCGCAACACGATCCTTGGCGAGACATGGGTCGAGACCGGCGAAGCGCCCGACTGGCAGCGGTTGGCGGACCAGCGCGAGACCTGGAATGCTGGCGCTGTGCCATCAGGCGGTCTGTTCCTGACTGCGGGAGCGGATGTTCAGAAGGATCGCATCGAAGTCGATGTCTGGGCCTGGGGCCGCGGGCTGGAGAGTTGGCTGATCGATCACCTGGTCATCGAGGGAGGGCCCGGCGACCAGGCGTGCTGGCAGCAGCTGACCAATTTGCTCGGCCAGACATGGATGCATGCTTGCGGTCAGAAGATGACGTTGGCACGGCTGGCGATCGATACCGGCTACGAGACAAGTGCTGTGTATGCCTGGTCGCGACAGGTCGGCTTCGCGCAGGTGGCTCCGGTCAAAGGCGTCGAAGGATTCAACCGGTCCAGCCCGGTCACCGGCCCGACATATGTGGACGCGACCATCGCAGGCAAAAGGCTGCGGCGCGGGGCCCGGCTTTGGACGGTCGCCACGTCGACCTTCAAGACCGAGACCTATCGCTATTTGCGCCAGGACCGGCCGACGCGGGAGGAAATCGAGGCTGGGCACCTTTGCCCGCCCGGAACGATCCATCTGCCAAACTGGGCGGACGGCGAGTGGCTGAAGCAATTCACGGCCGAACAACTGATCACGGTCGCTACCCGCCGCGGCTTCGCCAGGCTCGAATGGCAGAAGCTGCGCGAACGCAATGAAGCTCTGGATTGTCGCGTCTATGCCCGGGCAGCCGCCTGGATATTGGGCGCTGACCGTTGGTCCGATGCGCGGTGGGCCGATCTGGAAGCACAGGCCGGGATCAAGGCGGTGGACATGGCTGAGGACGGGGCGGGAAACACCATGCCCGCTTCTCGGCGCGCGGGACCACAGCGGCGAACCGTGCGCTCAAGTTACATGAGGTGAATTGATGCCCACGATAGCCGAGCTCCGCGCCCGCCGCGAGACCCTGGCTGTTCAGCGTTCCTCTGGTGTGGCGCGTGTCAGTTACGACGGAAAGACGGTGGACTATCGCAGCGTCGCGGAAATCGACCGGGCCATCGAGGCCATCGACCGCGAGATTGCCACCGCCGAGGGACGACGGATTGTTCGGCAGGTGCGTGTAACGACGGCGAAGGGTCTTTGATCCATGGGCCTGTTTGATCGTTTCCGTCGCCCATCCTCGGGCGGCCCGGCAGCCGTGTCAGCGCGCCTCGAAGGCGCGATGGCCCGGCGGCGGCTTCGCGGCTGGAACCCGCCGCTGGAAAACATCAATTCGCTGGTCGCCTCGGGCGGTCCACGCCTGCTGGCGCGGTCGCGCGAACTGGTCGTGACCAATGGCTATGCCGCCAATGCCTGTGAGGCATTTGCATCAAACCTGGTGGGCGATGGCATCAAGCCCTCGTCGCTTATCACGGATGCGGCGTTGCGTGACAGCGTTCAGCAGCTCTGGCTCGCATGGACCGACGAGGCGGATGCGGATGGACTGACCGATTTCTACGGTCTGCAGGCCATGGTGGCGCGCGAAATGTTCGTGGCGGGCGAATGCTTCGTGCGTCTGCGTCTCCGCCGCGCCGAGGACAGCCTGCTTGTGCCGATGCAACTGCAGTTGCTCCAGTCGGAGATGCTGCCGTTCGAGAAGACCGAGACCGCGGCAAATGGCAATCGCATCCGTTGCGGGATTGAATTTGACGCCATCGGACGGCGCGTGGCCTATCATTTTCGCCGTCGCCATCCTGGAGACAGCACCGATCAGGGGATGGTGATCCCCGAAACGGTGCGCGTGCCAGCCGACGACGTGCTGCACATCTACCGCCCCATTGACGCAGGCCAGATCCGTGGCCTGCCGCATGTGGCGCCCGCCATGGTGCGGCTGTTCCTGCTCGACCAATACGACGATGCCGAACTTGACCGCAAGAAAACCGCGGCGATGTTCGCGGGGTTTATCACCAAGACAGCGCCGGAAGACCCGATGATGGGCGAGGGTGAGGCCACTCTTGATGGCACCGCCATTGCGAGCCTCGAACCCGGCACGATGCAGGTTCTGCTACCGGGCGAAGACGTGAAGTTCTCCAGTCCTGCAGATGTTGGGGGCGGCTATGAGGCGTTTCAATACCGAACGCTCTTGTCGGTATCAGCCTCGCTGGGGCTGCCGTATCACCTCGTAACCGGGGATGTGCGTCAGGCGAACTATTCGAGCCTGCGGGCAGAGCTGGTCGAGTTCCGCCGCCGCATTGGCCAGCTGCAACACGCGGTGATGGCGCACCAGCTGTGCCTTCCGATCTGGCGGCGCTGGCTTGAGACGGCCGTGTTGTCGGGGGCGCTGGATATCGGTGACCCCGCCGCCGCGCGAGCGGTGCAGTGGATCCCGCCACGCTGGGATTGGGTCGATCCGCTGAAGGACATCCAGGCTCAGGTGCTGGCGATGGAAGCGGGGATCACCTCACGCCGCAAGGTGGTCGAGGCCACCGGCTATGACGTTGAGGAAGTCGACCGAGAGAATGCGGCAGATGCCAAACGCGTTGCAGATCTGGGGCTGAGCTACCGCGCGAGCCCTGGCGAAACGCAGGGCGCGCGGGCGACGCCCGCAGCGCGGCCTGATCCTGGAGATGGCACGGGCGAAGACACGGGCCAAGACACGGGCCAAGACACGGGCAAAGACACGGGCAAAGGCACGGACAAAGGCACGGACAAAGGCACGGGCGACGGATCCGCCTCCACCGATCCCGCCACCGAACAGGAGTGATTATATGACAAGCTGGTATGCGATCCGCGCCCGGGGAACCGGCGCGGAAGTGGCGATCTATGACGAGATCGGTGCCCATGGGGTTTCGGCGAAGGGGTTCCTTGCCGAACTCGGCGCACTGCCAGACGGAACGCCAGTCGATCTGCGGCTGAACAGCCCGGGCGGGTCAGTCTTCGATGCGGTCGCGATTTACAATGCGCTGAAACGGCACGCGGGCACGGTCACGGTCTGGATCGACGGTATTGCCGCTTCGGCTGCGTCCTATGTCGCGATGGCGGGCGACGAGATCGTCATGCCGGAGAACGCGTTCCTGATGATCCACGATCCGTCGGGGTTGGCAATGGGCACGGCGGGCGACATGCGCGCGATGGCCGAGGCGCTTGACAAGATCGCGGGCAGCCTGGTTCGGGGATATGCCGCCAAATCCGGCAAGAGCGATGACGAGATCGCAGCGCTGATGGCGGCCGAAACCTGGTTCGATGCGGCCGACGCGGTTGCGGCGGGCTTCGCGGACCGGCTGGCGGAACCTGTGAGGATGGCCGCCCGCTTCGACATCGGTCGGTTCCGCAACGCGCCGCCCGACCTCGTCGAGGCAGTGGAAGCCACTGGCCAGGAGGATGTTCCGACCGAGGCGGAGGGCGTTCAGCCCGAACTGGAGCACGTTGGCGAGGACAGTATCCAAGACACCGGCACAAAGACCGACAGTATCGTGGACGGCGATGTCGAACCCGCCGATAGCACCGGCGAGGCGGGCAGCGACGAAGCGCTTGTCGAGCCCGAGGGGCATGGTGCCGCCGACGACATGCCCAGCCCTTCGGCTCGGATCCCGGCTCCGGATGGCGCACCGCCCGATGCCGCCGCGATCAGCGCCGAGGCAATCCGAGCCGAGGCGATCACTCATGCCCGCGCTATCGTCGATCTTTGCCGACTTGCAGGTCAGCCACAGATGGCTGGACGGTTCCTGGAACAGGACGCCCGCCTCGACGACGTCCGCATGGCCCTTCTGGCTTTGAGGTCAGAGGCCGAACCCGACATCACTGCCCATCACCCGCAACCCGGCCGGACCACGACGGCCCGCCCATGGGGTGAGATCGTCGCCCGTACCTTCAAGCTGAAAGGATAACCACGTGACCACGCTTACCGAGACCACGCATCCAGGAGGCTTCCTCGTTTGGGAGGCGTTCCGCGACTTCACCCGCGAAACCATCACCGTCGCCACAGGAACAGCGTTTGCCAAGCTCGATCCGGGCACCGTGCTGGGCAAGATCACCGCGTCTGGCAAATACACCGCCCATGATCCTGCCGCCGTCGATGGCACGGAAACCGCCGTGGCGGTGCTTTGGGGCAGGGCCGATGCCACAGGCGGCGATGTGCCAGCCGTTGCGCTGGTTCGCGGTCCCGCCATCATCAATCGCCACGATCTCGTTTTTGCCGGCACCCCCAGTGAGGGCGAGATTACCGCCGCCCATGCCGCGCTGCTGGCGGTCGGCATCCTCGTCCGCTGATCAAACCCTCAAAGGAGGCATTCCCATGACCACCATGGATATTTTTGAGGCCGATGCATTCACCATCATCGAGCTTACCCGCGCGCTGGAAAACATCCCCTTCAAGCCCGCGATCCTGTCGGGCGCCAGCCTGTTCTCACCGCGCGGCGTGCGCTCGCGCACCGTCGTGATTGAAAGCCGTGACGGCACACTGTCGCTGATCCCGTTCTCTGAACGCGGCTCGGCGGCCGAGCAACAGGTGCCGGAGCGTCGCGACATGCGCGCCTTTGTCTGCCGCCAGTTCAAGAAGCAGGACGTGCTCTGGGCCTCTGAAATTCAGGGCATCCGCGACTTTGGCTCGGAAAGTGCGACCCAGCAGGTGCAAAGCGAGGTCGCCCGCAAGCTCGCCCGTTTGCGCCAGGATGCGGAGGCGACGTTCGAATATCACCTGCTGAACGGCATTCAGGGGATCGTGAAGGATCCCAAGGACAACGCCACGGTGATCAACTACTTCACCGAGTTCGCCATCACGCCCGCCACCGAGATCGACTTCGATCTGGACAATGCGACCCCGGCCTCCGGTGCGCTGCGCAAGCGCTGCCAGGCACTGATCGAAAGCGTCGAGGACTCGATGGGCGGGCTTGCCGCCGGGGCCGTGCAGGTCCGCGCCGAATGTGGCTCAGCCTTCTTCGCCGATCTCATCGCCCACAAGGAGGTGCGCGAGACTTATCTCAACACTGCCGCTGCTGCCGATCTGCGCGGCCGGGTCGCCGACGAGGTCAGCTTTGGTGGTATTACTTTCCGTCGCTACCGCGGTGGGGCGGGCTTCGGTGTGCCGACCGACAAGGCCTTCTTCTATCCCGAAGGGGTGGAGGGCCTCTTCGAGATCTACCATGCCCCCGCCGACACGTTCGAGACGGTCAATACTCTGGGATTGCCGCTCTACGCGCGCACCATCCCCGACCGGGACCGTGACGAATGGGTGCGGCTTGAAATCGAGAGCAACCCACTGCCGATCTGCACTCGCCCACAAGTGCTGCGCTCGGCAAGGCGGACGTGATGTCTGCCTTCGACGCCGCCGTCAATTTGCTGTTCGCCGATCCGAACATCGGTCGGGATGCGGTCTACATCGCAGACGGCGGCGCACCCGTGCTGGTGCGCATCGTCGCCCGGCAGGCTGATGCGATTACCGACTTCGGCGATGCGCGGCTTTGGTCCGAAACCATGCGGGTCGACCTGCGCGTGGCCGAGGTGCCTAATCCGCGCCCGGGTGACCGCTTGGAAATCGACGGCGACGCCTTCCTCATTCAGGGCGCGCCTGTGCGGGATCGCGAGCGGCTTGTCTGGACCGTGGACTTGCGGCCGTCATAGGCTACCGGTCGTCTGAAACGCCAACTGCCAGCGGGTCAGATTATTTGAACCGCTTCATCGCACTTTGGAACGAGTCCGAGATGCTGTCCCAGGCCGATTGAAAACCCTTGCTCATATCGTCCCAGGCGGCGTTAGATGCCAGCTGCGCCTCCTTCATCTTCGCCTCGGCGTCATCGCGTTGCTTGCGCATTTCGGCAAGCTGCTTCTCGTATTCGATCTTCGCATCGGCCTGCGCTTCCTTGGCGTTTGCCTGCATCTTGTCGATCTCTGCGTTCCACTTGTCGATATTGGCCTTGGCCTTCTCTACATACGCGTCACGATCCATCGTCGTTGTCCTCCACGGTTCTGAATTTCAAATAAGGGTCCATGGTAACCTGAAAATGAAGTCTTTGGAAATTTGAGACTGAAGCTCGACATTGATCCCGACATCGTCGCGATGATGGCGGCCGAGGTCGCGGCGGGCGAGCGCGCGGTGACAGCCGCCATGCGCGAGGCTGGGGGCGGGCTCAAGACTGCCTGGCGCACGCAGATCACTGGAGCGGGGCTCGGGCCTCGGCTGGCCAACTCGATCCGTAACCAGAACTTCCCGAGGTCCGGCGAGAGCCTGGATGCCGCGGCGCTGGTCTGGTCCAATGCCCCGGTCATCGTCGGTGCGCATGACACCGGTCCGCTGATCCGCTCGAAGGAGGGGTTCTGGCTCGCGATCCCGCTGCCCGCGGCTGGCAAATCCCTGCGCGGCGGCCGGATCACCCCCGGTGAATGGGAACGACGACGCGGGCAGCGCTTGCGCTTCGTCTATCGCCGCACGGGTCCGAGCCTGCTGGTGGCGGAGGGACGCCTGAACACGAAGGGTCAGGCGGTGGTGTCGCGCTCGAAGACCGGGCGCGGCAAAGTCACCGCGCCGATCTTCCTGCTGGTGCCGCAGGTCAAGCTGCCGAAGCGGTTGGATCTGGCGCGGGACGCAGACCAGGCATTGGACAGCGTCCCGGGGCTGATCGTGGCGAACTGGGTGGAGACCCGGTTCTGAACGGTGGTGGTCGACATGTGGAAGACATTGGCATATATTGCCAATCACCTGCATGGAGACCTACATGGCCACGCGAAACGTCGTTCTCACCGATACGCAATCCGACCTGGTCGACCAACTGGTCGCATCGGGGCGCTACCAGAACGCCTCGGAAGCCCTGCGGGCGGGCCTTCGGCTGCTCGAACGCGAAGAGAGCGAACTGGGCGAGTTGCGTTCCCGGCTGCAATCCGGCCTCGAGGAAGCACACAGGGGCGATCTTGCCGAGGGTTCGGGCGAGGACGCCATCCGTCGCGCCTTTGCGGCTGCGCGCGAAGGGTCCTGATGCCGAAACCGTGGCGGCTGACGCGGGCGGCGGAAGCCTCGCTCATCGATATCGCACGTTGGACGTTCGAGACCTTCGGGCCGCGACAGGCTGCGGCTTATGAGGAAGATCTGATCGCCGTGTGCCGCGACATCGCGGCGGGAATTGCCTTGTCGCAGGATTGCCGCCGTCTAATCGATCCGTACCTGGCCGAGGATCTGCGTTTTTCGCGCTGCGGCCAGCATTTCATCGTGTTTATCGAGGACCTGGATCAGGTGATCATCATTGATTTCCTGCACAGCCGATCCGACCTGCCGGGAAAGCTGGCGATGTTGCAGGGTCCAAAACCTTACCGCAACCGTTGAGACCATTGGGTCCGATGATACCCGGAGCCCGTCGATGCCCTCCCTCCGCGAAATCATACTCACCGCGCTGCACACCCTGCTGCAGGCGCTGCCCGCCACCGTCTTGCGCGGAGAGGTCCTGCCCGAGCGGGTTCCGGCCGAGGGCCTGCTGATCCTGCGTGACGGCGAGCCGGGGGAGCCCGAAGTCACGCTCTCGCCCCTGCGCTACCACTACCAGCACCGCGCCGAGATCGAGGCGGTTGTGCAGGGCACTGACCGTGACGCCACCTTCGACACGCTGATCGCCAGTATCGGCACGGCACTCGCCGCCGACCGGACTCTCGGCGGGCTCTGCGACTGGATCGAAGCCGAAGCGCCACGGCCGGTCGATCTGCCCGTCGAGGGCGCGGCCAGCCTGAAGGCGGCGGTCATTCCGGTCGTCCTTCACTATTCGACAGCTGATCCGCTGGGATGACCCGGCGACTAGCCTGAAGGCCGCGTTCGGCGGGACGACAGTCCACTGGACTGTCGTCTGATCCGCCTCACTCCCGGTAGTCCTGCACTATTCCACGGCCGATCCACTCGGCTGACCCCGACAATCCAAGGAGAAAACGATGGCACGAGCCCAAGGGGCGCGGGCGCAGATGGCGCTTGCGTTCGAGACGACCTATGGAACGCCCCCTGTGGGCGGCTTCACCAGGATGCCCTTCGCCAGCACCTCTTTGGGGGCGGAGCAGCCACTGCTGAACAGCGAGTTGCTGGGCTACGGCCGCGATCCGCTGGCACCGATCAAGGATGCGGTGACGGCGGATGGCGATGTTGTCGTACCGCTCGATGCTGAGGCCTTCGGGTTCTGGCTGAAGGCGGCGTTCGGGACACCCACGACGATGGGCGCGGAGGCGCCCTATAGCCACGAGTTCCAGTCGGGGTCCTGGACGCTGCCCTCGATGTCCATCGAGACCGGCATGCCCGAACTGCCGCGATTTGCCATGTACTCCGGCTGCGTGCTCGACCAGATCACCTGGCAGATGCAGCGCTCCGGCCTGCTGACCGCGACGGCGCGGCTGGTGGCGCAGGGCGAGACGGTTGGCACGACGACCAGCGCAGGCACGCCCGCCGCGTTGGAGCTGAAGCGCTTTGGCCATTTCAACGGAGCCATCACGCGCAACGGATCGGCGCTCGGCAATTTGGTCTCTGCCCAGATCACCTACGCCAACAATCTCGACCGGATCGAGACCATCCGCTCGGACGGCCGCATCGACGGCGCGGACCCGTCCATTGCAGCCCTGACTGGCTCCATCGAGGTGCGCTTCGCCGATCAGACGCTGGTGACGCAGGCGATCAACGGCGAGGCCTGCGAGATGGAGTTCGCCTACGTGCTGCCCTCTGGCGAGAGTTTTACCTTCACCGTGCACGCCGTCTACCTGCCGCGTCCCCGCATCGAGATCTCCGGGCCGCAGGGCGTGCAGGCGACCTTCGACTGGCAGGCCGCCCGCGACAGCACCGTCGGCCGGATGTGCACCGCAACCCTCGTGAATGATGTGGAGACCTATTGATGCTGACGCTCGACCTGACCAACCAGCCGCGCTGGCATGATCTGGTGCCGGGCGTTCGGGTGCAGCTGCGCCCGCTCACCACGGCGCTGATGGTGGCGACCCGAAGCGATCCAGTTGTCGAAAGCCTGCCAGAGGAGGCCAGCGACGAGGAACGCGCCGTCGCCTTCGCCAAGGCGCTGGCGCGGCGGGCGATGCTTGCCTGGGAGGGCATCGGTGATGCGGACGGCAAGCCGATCGATCCCAGCCCGGAGGCCATCGACGCGCTGCTCGACGTCTGGCCAATCTTCGAGGCGTTCCAGCTGACATACGTCTCCAAAGGCCTGCTGCTGGAACAGGAAAAAAACGTCTCCGCGCTCTCGCCGAATGGTCCTTCGGCGGGGGCGAGCGCTACTGCGACGCGTGCCAAGCGACCTGCGAAACCTGCCCGGCGCGGCTGAACCGTCCGGAAACGCCGGAAGGTTGGCAGGTCTGGGACCTCGTCGGCCGTCTGGGTGGCCAGCTCCGTGTCCTGCCTGGTGCTGTGATCGGCTGGGACATGTCGGCCGCGCTGGCGCTCGGTGACGCGCTTGGTGTGCCGCCGCTCGCCATGGCCGAACTGCTGCCCGTCATCGAGGCAGTGATGGTCGCCAAACTCAACGAACAGATGGATCACTCCCATGGCTGAGAAGAGGGTCAGCGTCCGCCTTGCTGCGGTTGGCGGCCGACAGGTGCGCGCCGAGCTGGAAGGTGTCGGCGAGGCCGGGTCGCGCGGCTTCGGACGGCTGAGCCGGGAGATGGAAGCGGCCAACACTCGGCTTGCGGCCTTCTCGCGGCGGGTCTCTGTGGCCGCCGCAGCAGCGGTTGCTGCCGCTGGAGCTGCTGGCGTCGCTATGGTCCGATCCGGGCTCTCCAGCGTCGATGCGCAGGCCAAGCTCGCGCAGTCGCTGGGGACCACGGTCGCCTCGATCCAGACGCTGGAGCGCGCCGGCGAGCTTGCGGGCGTCTCGATGTCGGGCATCGAGCAGGCCACGAAGGATCTGACGCGTCGTCTCAGTCAGGCGGCGGCCGGGAGCGGTCCCGCCGCCGACGCGCTCGACCGGCTCGGGCTCTCGGCCAACGAGCTGATCGCGCTGCCGCTGGACCAGCGTGTGGGTGCGATCAACGCCGCCATCGAAAGCTTCGTGCCCGCCGCAGAGCGCGCGGCCGTGGCAGGTCAGCTTTTCGGTGAGGAAGGCTCCATCGCCATGTCGCGGATCGACACGGCGACGCTGCGACAGGCGACGCAGGACGTGCTTGCCTTCGGGGTCGTGGTCTCCGAGCAGGATGCCGACCAGATCGAGCGCACCAACGATGCCATCTCCCGGCTTGGCCTGATCTGGCGCGGGCTGTCGAACCAGCTGGCGGTGGCCGCCGCCCCCGCGCTGGAAGCCGTCGCGAACGCCATGGCTGCGGTCGCCAGCCGCACCGGGCCCCTCGGCATCGCCATTCGCGGCCTCTTCGACAACATTGGCCGTCTGACCATCTATGCCGGAACCTTCGCGGCGTTCCTGGCCGGACGCTGGGTGGCTGGCATGGCTATCGCAGCGCTGTCGGTCCGCGGGCTCGCCATGGCGCTGGTGGTCCTGCGCGGCGTGCTGATCCGCACCGGCATCGGCTTGGCTGTAGTCGGCGCGGGCGAGCTCGTCTACCAGTTCACCCGCCTTGTTTCTGGTGCGGGTGGGTTCGCAAACGCGCTGGACCTTATGGGCAATGTCGCCCGTGCCGTCTGGGACGGTATCAAGGCCACGATGTCGTCCTTTGTCGACGACTTCCGTGCGATGCGCGCCAACATTGAAGGCATCTGGCTGCAGCTCATGGGGTTCCTCTCGGCAAAATGGGCCGAGTTCCTCGGCATGATCGGGCCGACGTTCAACGCGGTTGCCGACCGCATCGGCTCGGATGTCCAGATCGACTGGTTCGGGGCGCAGTCCTACGCCTCGATGCTCGACCATGCGGCAAGCACCATGGGCGCGAGCGCCGAGCACTTTGCCCAGCGCGCCACCCAGACCCGCGCCGCGGCCTTCGACGGCGTACGCGATGCCGTTGCCGCACTCGTCGACGCGATGCGTGGCTCGAGTGAGGACACCGAAGACGCGATGGATGCTGCTGCCGCAGGCGCACAGCGTGTGACCGACGCGCTCGATCAGGCCCAGGCAGCAGCAGGCCGCGCAGGGTCGGCCGGAGGGCAGGCAGGCATGGATACCCAGACGGGCGCGCAGGAAGCCCTGACCGGCTGGCAGGCCGTCACCGCCGCTCTGTCGGACTACGCCAGCAAGGCCCGAGAGATCGGCGGCGACATTGGCCAGAGCCTTGTTGGCGCCTTCCAGTCGGCCGAGAACGCGGTCGGTGAGTTCGTGAAGACTGGCAAGCTCGACTTCCGCGACCTCGTCACCTCCCTGCTGGCCGATCTGGCAAAGCTCGCAGCGCGGCGCTTCGTCCTGGGACCGATCGCCAATGCGCTCTCCGGTGTGTTCTCCGGAGCGGGGGGTATCTTCGCCAACGTATTGCACGCGGGCGGGATGGTCGGGTCGGCCAGTCCCTCGCGCATGGTCCCGGCGATGGCCTTTGCGGCCGCGCCCCGCATGCATTCCGGCGGGATAGCCGGGCTTGGCCATGATGAAGTGCCAGCGATCCTGCAGCGCGGCGAGCGGGTGCTGAACCGGGATGAGACGCGCGCCTATGGGCGCGGCGAGCCCCGATCTGGCAGCGCGATCGTCAATGTCACCATCCAGACGCCGAACCCGACAGCCTTCGACGCCAGCCGTAGCCAGATCGCGGCAGGGCTTGCCCGTGCCGTTCGCTCCGGAATGCGAGGCCTGTAGCGTTTAGCCAAGCGAAGTGGGAACCGGTTCGTGTGAAGCGAACGCGTGAGAAAGAACCAGATGCCGCAACCGTTTCTCGATATCGCCTTTCCTGGCTCGGTTGCACGCGGTGCTACCGGTGGCCCGGGTTTTTCGACGCAGATCGTCACGCTCGCTTCGGGCGCAGAGCAGCGCAACATCAATTGGGCGAACAGCAGGGGCCGCTGGAACATCTCGACCGGTATCCGCAGCCGTGCCGACATGGCAGCGGTGATCGCGCATTTTCATGTGGTGAAGGGCAGGGCCTATTCGTTCCGGTTCAGGGACTGGAACGATTTTGACGCCACCGATCAGGCAATGATCCAGATCACGCCAACGCTCTGGCAGATCGTCAAACGCTACAATCGCGCTGGCTACGAGCATGTCCGCACGATCACCAGGCCCGTTGCCGGATCTGTCACGGTAAAGATTGCCGCAACCCCGGTCACACCGGCAGCCATCGATGCGCTGACGGGCCAGATCACCTTTGCCTCCGCGCCGGGGTCAGCGCCGACGGCCTCGTTCCAGTTCGACGTTCCTGTCCGCTTCAATACCGACAGCCTGCCGGTTCAGGCCAACGCCTGGGACGTGCAGATCGTCAACGATATCGACCTTGTGGAAGTCCTGGAGTGACAAGCTGGACATCCGCAATAACCTAGTCGCCGATACGCTTTCATGCATTTTGCCATGAACAAATCAGATTCGAAGCGCGAACATATCAGAATCAAAAGTGCCTCGGGTAATCGCCGAGTTCTGTGTCTGGGGGTTTTTGCGGCTGTCCAGCTTGGGGTTGTGCCCAATCTCATCAAGCACATCGCTTTCGGCTGGCGCACGGAATCGCCTATAAAGAAAAATGCGCGAGAAACCGAAGACGATCGTCATTAAATTTGTTGAACCGAATGGGCTCACGCATTCTGAAATGACGCTTGAGATTCCAGA
>Ga0307929_1001243_pt1 | contig 20486 bp, 17 predicted proteins | sample AceLakmetage1330_FD_203160 | JGI IMG/M metagenome (GOLD analysis project Ga0307929, IMG submission 203160) | Saline water microbial communities from Ace Lake, Antarctica - #1330 | ecosystem: Environmental > Aquatic > Non-marine Saline and Alkaline > Saline | place: Antarctica: Ace Lake...
TTAATTTGTTTACGCGTTTCGTCATATTTTTTCTGGTAGTATGCAATCGACGCATCCATGTTGTGTCGTGCTCGGATACTGAGCCAATAATCCCTTCCGTTCGCGTAAGGCGTCCAGTATTCTCGAATACCTGCTATCATTTTTTGGTGCTCTGCTGAAAGTTCATACAATTGTTCGTTAAAAACACGATCAATTTCTTCTGAATAAACTTCTGCATGAGCGATAACCCTGTTTTTCGCAGGGTCCATTTTCTTTTCTAATTCCACAAGCACACTCCCCATATTTGCAATTTTTGATTGAATCGTCGCAATCAATTTATCGCATTCTTTTTTTTGTGCTCCAATGGTGGCATCAAAAGTAAGTTTTGCTGCAACGAGTGCGGCATTGAGATAATTTATTTCTTCTTCTTTTTCAAATACTGGTTTGTAGAGTTCGTAGAATTCCTGGGTCACCGTCTCTACGGTCTCGGGAGATGGTGGTGTTAGTGGTTCTTCATAAGGAAAAATTTCGTGAATTGGGGTCACGTAATCAATCTCTTCAATAAATTCTTGGCGGTATGTAACTTGACGGACCGTTTCATCAATCATTTCTTTTTTCTCTTTAAAAGAGTTTGTGTATTTTTCAAAGACCGTCGTAAGTACTTTCTTTTGGGGGGCAAGAATCTGATCAAGTTCCTTTACTTTTCGAGCATAAAAATCACTTCGTGTTTTAGCGACATTTTGATATTGATAATTGTAAACTGCGTAACGAACAAGATCGTTATAAAGTGCATCTGCAGCTCTCTTAATATTTTCTATTTCTACTTGGCGCTCTGCCTCGAATTTCACATTCCAATCTTCTCTCACCATGGCTAAAATTTCCTGTGTTTTTTCTGGATGATTCAACAATCTATCTTCAGCTGTCGGTAGTTGTTCATCAAAAAAACTGGTTAATCCTTTTTCTGTTAGAAGTTCTCCTGAAAACTGTTTCCATCCATTTTTAAGTCGAACCGTTTCTTCTGTCATAACCATCTCTATGACTTCTTTTTCCAAAAATTCCGGGAGATCTTCTGGGAAAAATTTCCCTTGTGACAATTCTTGAATTTCTTCTTTCGAAAGCTCTGCTAAAACGCTTTGAAATGTCGATTCGAATTCCGCTTTTTGTTTCGCTTGGCGAATAGAAATATAACTTTGAACCTGTGAAAGAAGTTCCCGTGCTTTGTTTTTGAACGTATTTTCATTTTCCAATTTGCTACTCGCTTTCTGCCAAAATTTCCATGTCTTGGGATACCAATCTGGAAATTCATATACTCTTGAATCACTTCTTACGGCACCATAAAAGGAACTATAGTTCTCATTATTTGTTTCGAATTTCTCTTTATAAAAAATATCAAGCTCCACTTCCCATTCAAGCGGTTCCCCCTCTTCTCTTTTTTTCCACCACGCTTGATACATCACAAGAAGAACTCCCGCTGCAATTGGCAAACCTCGTTCATAGGCAAATGTTGACCAACTTACATCTGTCCCCATCGCTCGCCCATCTGCCAACATATTTTCTTCTGTGGAAGAAAAATGTTTTTCAAAAAAGGATTCCATTTGCTCCGCGTCACCGGTTAGAAGTTCTGACTGGTTTTGAATTTTTTCTCGATACCAAAAATCATACACCTTCTGAAATGTGGTGCCGCTCAATGCTAATTTTTTACTAAACTGATTCCAGTCTTCTGGCTTTTTTAAAATAAGCCCGGCCGATGTTTCTCCATACAATCCCAAAAGTTCAAAATTATTTCTCAATAATGATTGAACGTCACTCCTTTCGAGGATGGTTTGTATTGTCGCCTCATCGAGTTCTTCAAATTGTGTAGGCGTAATAGTTCCAATCTGAATAATGTCATTTAATCGCTCCTGAGGAAGAACGGGATCAAATGCATAAACAGAATATTCCGCCATCACGAGTAAATACGTGACAACGAGGATTGTGAGGAATTTTTTATTTTTCCGAGAAAGTCTCATCTGTGGGGTCAAAAAACAATTCTCATACTTATGATTCCTTGTTCAATGGGCAAGCAGCCCAACTCGTTCCTATTTTTAACGTTTTTGAGACTATACCAATCACCTTCCACTAAAATGTGAAGGAAAAGTGAAAACTTGGCTCCGGACCCCATAGCGGTCCGGAGCCTGGACTTTTAAAAAGATACGTATCCCTGAGGATACGTATCTAACTCTGTTCTATTTGGTGGGTTGGGTGGGGATACTTGTCCCGCTCTGCGGGACTGCGTGACGTCGTCGCTTCACTCCTTGTATCGAACCCAATCGCTTCGCGATTATCTGGGTTCTCGCTCCAATACAAAAGACAAAAAACTGTAGAGGCAAGCTCTACACTTTTTTGTCTGGTGGGTTGGGTGGGGATACTTGTCCCGCTCTGCGGGACTGCGTGACGTCGTCGCTTCACTCCTTGTATCGAACCCAATCGCTTCGCGATTATCTGGGTTCTCGCTCCAATACAAAAGACAAAAAACTGTAGAGGCAAGCTCTACACTTTTTTGTCTGGTGGGTTGGGTGGGGCTCGAACCCACGGCCAAAAGCTTAAAAGGCTTCTGCTCTACCACTGAGCTACCAACCCGGCGCTTATATTCCTTGTTTATAATGGTGGAGCTACAGGGACTCGAACCCTGAACCCCCTGCTTGCAAAGCAGGTGCTCTAGCCAATTGAGCTATAGCCCCGTTTGTTACAAACCAGGAATAAATTTTCCGACGGTAGCATTGAGGAAATCCCCCAATCCGCCTGCAATCCACATGAATGAAAGTATCGTAATCGCTAATCCAAGCAGTTTAATAAATGTATATGTTCCCCCTCCGCCGAACCATTTTTCTGCGAATGGAACCTCGCCCGTGAAGTTAACCACACGGTCGGAATAAATTATCATTAAGATGCCAGATGGAATCAAAAGCCAAGCAATCATGTGCAACGAAAAGAACAATAAGCGCGAAGATTCTATAAATCAAGAGTTTTTTGTCAAAAGGATTTGAGAAAAACCGCTTTTTCTGGTACAATACAAGGAATGAAAAAGATATTTCTATCGATTCTCTGTGGACTTTTCTTAACAACGGGTATGAGTGTTGTTTCTGCAACTGATAATCTATTGCCACTTGATGGAACGAATTACGACAAGGTTATGACCGATGATAATATTCTTGGTAAGATTATCACTATTCAGGACAACGACAGTAAGACTAATGAGTCTTTATCTAAGACTGACGATACTTTGAAAGCTATATTTAGAGGAAAGAAAGATGGCGGCAAAGGTCTTATCTTTAGAATAAATATGGTTTTAGGGGCTATTGCTATTCTTTTCTTGTCTATATTGGGACTCAAATTTGTCGTGTCCCAAGGAGATGAAGACCATATGACAAAATACAAAACACAGTTTGGATACATAATTATGGGCTTGGCTATTATTTCTGCAGCTGAGTTTGTGGCTTTTGATTTTCTTGATCCTTCGGGGGGAAACGATATTTTACAAAGCTCGGACTTTACAGATGCATTTTATAAAAAAATAAATCAAATTAAACTTTTTATTGAAATCCTTGTGGTGGGAGTTGTTCTCGTAAAAATGCTTATGTCTGGATACGACCTTATTGTTCGAAGTGAACAAGATGAAGCGATTGCTAAAGAAAAAACCTTCTTTCAATCTTTTCTTTTTGGAACGATCCTTATCTTACTCGCAGAAGTTATTGCTCGCATTTTGAGTGGAAGTAAAACAAAGGGGAATGATGGGGCTGTCGATCTAGAAAGCATTGGTACAGAAGTTTCAGAAGGTGCTAAAGCTGGGATTTCTGAAATCGTTGGTCTTGTCGATTTCTCACTTTCGTTCCTCGCTGTTATGTCCGTTATTATGCTTATACTAGCAAGTACTTACTATGTAATGAGTTTTGGGAATGAAGAGCAAATGGGTCGTGCAAAACGAATTGTGGTTTCCTGTGTCATTGGTGCTATTGTGGCGGTATCCTCGTTTACTATTGCTCGTTTTGTTATTGGATGAAAAAATTTCTTTTAATCGGATTACTTTCTCTTTCGTTCCTCTTTATTGGAGGGAATACTTTGTACGCCGTAGATGCTCCTACAACAATCGATATTTTTGGGCGAGGGGTAGAAGATTTTGATCTGTCTAAACAAACGGATCTTTTTGACTACACAATTTATAAAAAACCTGATGGCACTGGTGAGAAGGAAGCCCTCACTGGAGAATACTCTTTTCGATTCATGGTCGAGAATGTAATTAATTACATTTAGAAACTTCTTGTCCCTATTACAATCCTTTTTATTGTGTGGGCAGGTACGACCCTTATTCTTTCCTCTGGGGAAGAAGAAGAATTTGATCGAAGAAAACGCATGGTATATGCCGCCTTTTTCGGGTGGATGATTTTACTGACAGCAGTTGTCTTGGTGGATTATGTTTTCTTTGGGCAAACAGGGGAGATCTTCAGGGATACAACAACTGCAACTGTTGAGACGCTTGCTCAACGAGGAGTAACCGAACTCCAAGGACTCTTTAAATATTTAGTCACTTTTGCTGTAGCGGTCGGAGTCGCTTTTGTTGTCTTTTCTGCACTTAAATTAATCTTAGCTGGAGGAGAAGACGAAGCGCAGATTTCAAATATAAAGAAACGAATAGTTTATACCGCTGGAGGGATGGCGCTTTTGGTTTCTGCAGAAAAACTTGTTTCTTTTTTCTCAACAAAAGTTCGAAATGGAAGTGATGTCATGATGCTTTCAACTCCTGATATTCCCGACACAATCCGATTTATTGTAGATTGGGGAAATTTCCTCCTGGGACTCATTGGAACAATATCCGTGCTAATGCTTGTATGGGGAGGTGTTCGTCTTATCGCGAACTTCGGAGTCGATGAACAAGCTATCGATAACGCAAAAAAAACTATTATGGCTGCCGCCATTGGTCTCGTTCTCGCCTTCTCGGCGTGGACTTTGATGTGGTTTTTCCTCGTTCACTAAAAATAAGTCTACGAGACTACAAGATTACAATCTATTTTTTTGTAATCCAAATTTGCTATCTCTTGGGGGTTTGGGGACGAGAAGTGTTTGAGCGCCAACGGGACTCGGTAAAAATGTGCTATGCCAATGAGAGCGAGTTTTCTTGTCCCCAGAACTTTTTGGTTCTTTTTGGTTACAAAAAGAACATTCTCCTCGATATCTATCTTTAATAAAGGATCCCACATATCCCTTCGGGATTCTGTGATGACAGAGAGCGAATTGCATTTTTCCCCTTTTCGGGTACAAATTAATTCCCTGATAATGAAAAACAAACAAACATTTACGCACTCTCTCCTCGATTGGTATAAAGTGAACCGTCGAGATTTACCATGGAGACACACAACCGATCCTTACGAAATTTGGATTTCTGAAATTATGCTCCAACAAACGCAGGTTTCTCGTGTGGAGAAAGATTTTTATTCTCAGTTTTTAACAGCCTTCCCCACCGTTGAAGATTTGGCGAATGCGACGTGGGAAGACGTGTATCCTGTCTGGAAAGGACTCGGATACTATGTTCGTGGAAAGAACGTCTTGAAGGCGGCTCAGAAGATTGTGAAGGACTTTGGAGGGAAACTCCCTCGTGATAAACAGAAACTTGAATCGCTCCCAGGAATTGGCGAATACACCGCTCGTGCTATCTTGGCATTTGCGTGGGATGAACAAATTCCTGCCATTGATACGAATATTTCGAAAATAATTTCTGTTCTTTGGGTTGGGGAAAATATTGAATCGGTTGCAAAAGAACTCGTGTCCTATGCCACAAGCGGACGGGATTGGAATAATGCCATGATGGATCTGGCAACGGTCTTACGAGCCGGAGGAACAATTGATGCGCCTCTTCATGCTTTCTTTCCGACAATTACACGTGATCTTTTTATTCCTGAACGGAATGCGAGAGGCGTTTCTAAGAAAAAAAAGTTTCGAATCGAAGTCGGTGCAGCCTGTATTTATCAGGATGGAAAATATTTAATTCAAACGCGGCCAGAAGGAAAAAGCTTTGTTGGGAAATGGGAATTCCCTGGCGGAAAAAGAGAAAAAGGAGAAAACTTTCGAACGTGCGTGAAACGGGAAATTAAAGAAGAACTCGATATTGAAGTTTCCGTTCGTCCTCATTTTTATGAAATAATTTTGCCGTTTAATAAGGTCGAACTCTTGCTTCGATTTCATCGATGTCAGATTCAAAAAGGTGAACCAAATCCCCTTGAAGGACAAAAACTTGATTGGGTAGCCCCTGTAGATTTCGACAAGGTTGAATTTCTTGATACAAACGGTGGAGCGTTGGAAAAATTAAAAACAATGCGAGTGTGAAACCATTTACGATTTACGATTTCGGATTGCTGATTTTTCTTTCCCTGTCATTCCGGCTTGCCCGGAATCGGATAAGGATTCTTCACTTGCATGGAAGCGCTTAGCGCCACACCTGTTTTATTTCTAGAAATTATAAATTTTCTTCTCTCCTTTTTAACTCTTTAACTCTTTGTCTTTTTAACTTGTCCTATCCTTAAGCTTATTAACTTGTCGACTCGTGAGCTCGTTGACTTCAAAGCTTCTTTTGGGCTAAAATTGCGAACGATGGCTAAACGACGAAAATCTCCGAGCGTAAAAATTCCTGCTGCTGTTCTTCGGCGAGAAGCTGAAAAAATGGCACGAAAAATGAAGATCGCTGAAAACAAAAAGGATAAACGCCGAGAGATGCGTGAACGTGCGAAAGTGCGAGCCACAAGAAAAGTATCCAAACAAAAAGTACAAACGGAGCAATGGGAATCTTTTTTATCAGATTCGGTGATGCGAGAAATCATTGGCGGTGTTTGGATTGTGTGTGCCGTCCTTTTGTTTGTGCTGTTCTTTGGAGAAACTGATTTTTCGATCTCCATATTGGCATTTTTCAAAACCGTGTTTGGTATCGGCGCATGGCTTGTTCCTCTTTGTATGGTAGGATTTGGAGTCTTTCTCTTTACCAATAGAGAGACCTTATTCCCTCCTGCGAGAATTTTGGCACTCCTGCTTTTCTTCTCTTCTGTCTTGGGATTAATAAATCTTTTCATACCGCATGTGGATTCGTTAGCCCTTTCTGGAAGTTATGGAGGAGCTCTTGGATTTGCAATTGATTTCTTCCCACGAGAATTTTTGGGGACGATCCCTACTATTATCATCTTGCTCGGAATCCTCTGGGTGTCCGGAGTACTGGGATTTGGGATTCGTGTTTCAGAACTTTTAAGAGGAAAACATTTAAAACAAATTGATATTGAAAAATCCGGAAAAGTTATTGAAACAAAGCCTGCGAAAATGACGAAAGAAGAAAAAGAGGAAATGAAATCAGGACGATTTAAAAACGAATTGGAGATTATCGATTCCTCAACCAAGGGGAAAAATGGGAAGGCCATTGTGAATCTCGACAAGACGGACGAACTCACGGCTGCGAAGAATCGTGAACTCGGTGGGCAGTGGGAACCCCCAAACGTAGATCTGTTGAAAGATACAACATCAACTATTGTCGTTGATGAGACGGATCTCCGGAGAAAGGCTGACATTATCCGTGAGAAACTCGAACAATTTGGAATTGAAGTAACTATGAAATCTGTGCACGTCGGACCGACGGTGACACAGTTTACATTGGAACCTGCAGCCGGAGTGAAACTGACGAAGATTACCGCTCTCAAGCGTGATTTGGCTTTAGCATTGGCAGCTGAGAATTTGCGAATCGAAGCCCCTATTCAAGGGAAAGCTTTGGTGGGAATTGAGATTCCAAATAAAGATCGATCGGTTGTTGGGATGCGAGAGATTTTGGAATCAGAAGCGTGGGCAAATGAAAAATCCGATTTGAAATTGGCTTTCGGACGAGATGTGGCGGGGAAACCAATCGTTGCCAACTTGGCAAAGATGCCCCACTTGATGATTGCCGGAAAAACAGGATCTGGAAAATCAGTCGCCATGAATGCGTTCCTGTGTTCGCTCTTGTGGCAAAACTCTCCAGAGAAATTGAAACTTATTTTGGTGGATCCGAAACGTGTAGAATTGACGCTCTACAACCATCTACCTCACCTTCTCACGCCCGTTATTGTGGAGCCTGAGAAATGCGTTTCGGCGCTGGCTTGGGCGGTAGCGGAGATGAACCGTCGATATAAAATGTTCTCTGAAGCACGATGTCGAGACATCACAGAATACAACGAGAAGTCTGATAAAAAAGAACCGTTCATTGTTATCGTTATTGATGAGTTGGCAGACCTCATGATGGTAGCTGGAAAGGATGTAGAAGCCGCTATTTGTCGAATCGCTCAGATGGCTCGAGCTGTTGGAATGCACTTGATTATTGCGACGCAAAGACCGTCTGTAGATGTGGTAACCGGACTCATTAAGGCCAACCTCGCATCGCGTATCGGATTTAAGGTTTCCTCTGGAATTGATTCGAGAACTATCCTCGATGGTGTCGGAGCCGAAGACTTGCTTGGATTTGGAGACATGCTGAGCTTAGACGGAAACACCGGAGCTATTACACGAATTCAGGGAATCTTTATTTCAAATGAAGAAGTGGAACGCATTACGAATCACATTAAATTACAGTTTCCTGAAATGGTGGCGAACGATGAAATCACATCTCAGTCCATCGAAGGAATGGCGAAGGGAGGGGTCCTCACTGCCGGAACAAAGGTCGAAGGTGGTGATGTTGATAAAATCTACGAAGACGCTGTAGACGTTGTTGAGGAAATGGGGAGAGCCTCTGCAAGTTTCTTGCAACGACGTATGGAGATTGGATACGCTCGTGCAGCTCGACTCCTCGATCAGATGGAAGCCCGTGGAGTTGTCGGTCCTTCCAAGGGAGCGAAACCAAGAGAGGTGTATGGGAGGCGGAAAGAATAAAACTCTCCTTGTCATTCCGGATTTATTCCGGAATCTAACTGTAAAAATAAAACATATGTTGCGCGCTAGCGCTTTTGAATAAAAGCCCAACTCATCCGATCCTGGGCAAGCCAGGATGACTGATTACTTTTCTTTTTACATTTTACCTTTAACCTTTTTCATCGCTTGGTCGTTGTGTTTACGGCTTATTCATGGTATAATAAGGAGATGGGTATTAAAAAAATAGAACAACTCTTAAAAAAACATCCCGAGAACGATATTTTTCAGAAAATTTTAAAAGCTTTGCCTGGATTTGATGACCGAGAATTACGAATTTTGGGAAATTTATTAACAAAGGGGGCAACCCTTAAGAATGTAAAAATGGTTGTTAATAATTTAGAACTCGCACTAAATAATTTCGCAAAACTCCCCCTGGATATGAAAAAATTTGAATTAAAGATTTTAGAACAACAGAGTCGGAAAAAGACAAATCCTGATGATATTTTAAAAGAACTTGATCAAAATGCTTGAAAAAGAAAATATTCCTGTTTTTAAAATTGAAAACAAAGTTGGCATCGATGAAATTAAAGAAATTCATGAGTATCTAGATGAAGCTGAAAAATTGGGTCAACAAACTGAAGCCCTTTTAGCTTTATTGGAACAATGGGAATCCCATTACAAAATGAATGAACCGGGATCATTCGATGGTGAAATAACTCCAAACTTGAGTGAGGAAGAACTCACTCAACCATATCACCAATTGGATGCCCATTACAAATGGGCAATTGAAACAAGGCAAAAAGCGTTTGTGAATGCCGTTTGTTTGGCAAAATTCGCAAGCAAAATTTCTACCTATAAAAAAAACGAAAAAGAAAATCCGAACATTCTCTCGGGGGAGGAAAGTGGAAATAAAAAAATAGAGAACTTTCACTTTAATATGAATGATCAAATTCTTAATAATGATGGAAATGATTATATGAAACAAATAATGCAGAGAGTTACAAATGTTCATGAATTATTCGGATTATCTTCAATTCCAACTTCTGTTTGCATTTCATCCTCTTATTTTTTACAAGCAACTTATGGGTATGAAGATAAAGATAAAAATGGAGAACCTATGAAACCGGGAGAAAGCTGGATTACACTTGGAGAAGCATATTTTTCTGGTAAACTTTCAAAATATGGCCCAAGTTTCATAGATCATGAGACTTTTCATCAGATTGATGATTATTTATTTAAAATAGAAGATAACGAGAACTTTGAAGCCATTTTTAAAAAGCATAAAAACGAAGGATATATGAATTTCTTAAGTGAAAGACTTGTATTTAAAAATGCAGCAGGCGGGCATCCCATGGACGACGAAAGAGAATTTTTTTGTTCTTTCTTACACAGTCTTCAAAATCCGAACATACTAGAAATACTCCTTCCCGAGGGAAATATTGAAGAGGGGATGTTGCTTTTGGTCGAAGATACTGCGGTTGTGCTACTTAAAATTTTAAAAAAAATAAAAAAAGAGCACAAAATAGAAAATATGCCGATTGAAAAACAACTACAAGCTGTTTTGAATTATACGAATAATATCCCTCATTCTTATAATTTTTTCGAATCGAACGAACTGAAGAAGTAGAAATAGAAATTTCTCCCCCTTGCAGGGGGAGCGAGAGGGGGTATAGAAAACACCCCACCTAACCTCCCCTCAAAGGGGAGGAATTTTTTTAAGATTCTTGAGTTTTTATCGCTTGGTCATTGTGTTTTCATCGTTTTTGTGGTACAATGAGGAGATGAATAAGACTGTGAATACGTTTGATATTCTCACTTGTGGGTCAATCACCCTCGACACCTTTGTGGAACCAAACGAGATGGATATTGTGAAGCAAGAAGGCGAAGAAGATGCTATGGCGTTTGAAATTGGACAAAAAATACGAATGCGAACTGTCGCTCGTCACGTAGGAGGAGGAGCTGCCAATACGGCGGTTGGTTTTTCAAAGATGGGATTTAAGACTGTTTGCCTGGGAACCATTGGGAAAGACGATCATGGAGCTTTTATTCAACATCAATTGAAGTCTGCGAAAGTGGAAACCAAGTTTCTCAATATACAGAAAGAGGCCCCATCAAGTGCTTCTATTATTTTTATGACCCCTGACGGTCGCAGAACGGTTTTTAATGAACGAACGACGCATGGAAAGTTTGAGCATTTTCCACACGGAGTTCCTCACACCAGAGCCTTGTACATGGGACATCTAGACGAAATAGAAACGGAGATCTTTGATCACCTGCAAACCTGGAAAGAAAAGAATCCAAAAAGTGTTATTGCGTGGAATCCAGGAAAAACACAGTTCTCTCTTGGTCTCAATCACTTCAAAAGCATTCTTCATTTAATTGATCTTCTTATTTTGAATGTTGAGGAGGCGGAACTCTTTGTGCAGAAACAAGCAAAAGAAATGCCGACCTCGGATCTCAAAACAAAACCCCTCTTCCCTGCGAACCGCACAACAATTGCTGATGTACGAACACATGCACAAATGTTTTTGGAAGCGGGGGTGAAAAATGTATTTATTACTGACGGGATTGGTGGCGCACAATATTTTGGAGTCGATGGCATGCATCTTTATTTACCAGCATACAAAAACGTTCCCTCTGTCAGCACACTAGGGGCAGGCGACAGTTTCTCTGTGGGGGTGGTTTCCGCTTTTCTGCAAGGAGAAGATTCTGCCACGCAACTTCTCTGGGGAAGTGCGAATGCGAGTTCTGTCATACAACAATTTGGAGCACAAAAAGGCCAGCTCACGTGCGCTGACATGAAAAATATCAAGTACTAAAAAACCCCGCAGAGCGGGGCTTTTTTTGATTTGTAATAAATCGTCGTCTCTCTTTCTTCTTAGGTCGTTGGTGCCTCCATGCTTCCGGCTCCAAGTATTGTATTTACCAATGCGTATGAGATGAGAATCACAACGATTCCAATCGCAGCGTAGAGAAGAATTTTCTTTCCTTTTTCTGCTCCTGCATCGTCTCCACCTGAAGTGATGTAGAGAAATCCTCCGTAAATCACCATGATAGTGGCAACAAGACCAAGGAAGTAAAGGAAGTAGTTAACGATCATTGTTAACGCTGAACGGAAAGATCCTTCATATCGACTTGTCGCAGCGGACAGTGTCTGTGGTCTATCTGTATCGGTAATAAAACCACCTTGTGCGCCACCTTGTGCAAAACCAATATCAGCTGTAAGACCAGCTGCGAGACCGAGAGCAAGTAACATTCCGAGAACGGGAGCGATGAATTTTTTCATTCTTTGTGATTATAAAGGGTGAAAGAGATTTATTTTTCTTCTGCTCTAGAGTATAGAATAAGAGCGAGTAAAAACAAAATTTTTAGAAACGTTTTTTATATTTTCCAATAAAGAATTCTTTTTTGCAAACTTTTTTTAAAAGATACTCTCTTCGGATGCCTTTTCTGCACTAGGTTCCTGGCTGCTCTATACTTCCTGATGCCAAGATTGTATTTACGAGTGCGTATGAGATGAGCACCACAATAAGACCAACTGCTGCATACATGAGGATTTTCTTTCCTTTTTCTGCCCCTGCATCGTCTCCTCCTGAAGTGATGTAAAGAAATCCTCCGTAGATCACCATAATAGTGGCAATGAGTCCGAGGAAGAAAAGAAAGTAATTTACAATCGTTGTAAGTGCTGTTCGGAAAGATCCAACATAATTCCCTGTTGCTGCTATCAATGTTGATGGTCGATCTGTATCAGAAATTAATCCTCCCTGTGCTTGGGCAAATCCAATATCGACTGTCAAAGCTGACATGAGACCGATTGCAAATAGAAGGCCGATGATGGGAGCAATGAACTTTTTCATAGAAATATGTTAGGAGTCGAAAATTCGACTTCTTTAATTTTCAAACAAAAAAAGTGATTTGGCAAATTTTTTTTCTATTTTTTTGTTATACTCTTCCCGATGAATCTTTCGTTTCTTTTGGAAAAGACCATTCGCACTACGCGCCCTCATCTCGCGAAACTCGCTAAAATGGAGGTGTTTACGGTAAAAGATCTTTTGGAATTTTTCCCGAGAGCCGTTGAGTCAGCAGAGATTACGTCAGGTTTTCAGAACATTCAGTTAGGTATTAAAAATACCGTATCGGGCGTCATGACCGATGTCCGAAGTGAGAAAACGGCACGAGGCAAGAAGATTGCGAAAGCAGCCCTCATTCTTGATGACAGCTCTGTGATTGATGTGATATGGTTTCAAGTTCCTTATATTTTGAAAAATATAAAAGATGAATCTCGTCTCTTTCTGGTGGGAAAAATTGATCGCAGTTATGGAAAGATCCAAATTCTGAACCCCGAGATTCACTTAAGTAAAAATATGCATGTAGGTGGCGTACGCGCCATTTACCCAGAATCCCCTCCCATAACGAGTAAATGGTTGCGAGAAAAAATGGCAGGGCTTCTTCTTTTTGCAAAGGATTTCCCTGAGATTCTTCCATCACCAATCCTTAAAGAGGAAAATTTTTTAGGAAAAGTGGAGGCAGTCAAAGCTATTCACGCTCCTAAAAGTGTTGAAGAGTGGGCGAGTGCCCGCACACGATTGGGATTTGAGGAGGTGTTTGAAATTCAAACAAGAGTGCTTCAAGAAAAATTTATCAGAGAAAAAGAAGCGATCAATCCTTACCAGGTAATGCTCGATGCCGAGCAAGTGAAGGTGGATCTAAAACGAGCCTCCTTTGAACTCACCCTAGCGCAAAAAAAATGTTTGTTTCAGGTTTTTAAGGATTTCGAGAAAGACCGCCCCGCTCATAGATTGATGCAGGGAGATGTGGGGTCGGGAAAGACAATTGTGGCATTTCTCGCGAGTCTGCCGATTTTGAGAATAGGAGCACAGGTCGCCTTCTTGGCCCCAACGGAAATTTTGGCAAAACAACATTTCGCAAATGCGTTGAAATTTTTCGGGTCAGAGTTTTCTGTGGAATTATTAACGGGATCGGTCACCGCTAGCAAGAAGAAAAACATAAAAGCGAAACTCAAAAATGGAGACATTAAAGTAATCATTGGAACGCACGCGATACTGACCGAAGACACCGTATTTAAAAATCTTGGGTTCGCTGTTATTGACGAACAGCATCGATTTGGAGTTATGCAGAGAGCGCTCTTAGCAAAGAATCACACTCACGTGCTGGCGATGACCGCGACACCGATACCACGAACGCTCGCATTAACAATATATGGAGATCAGGATTTATCGGTGATTGATGAAATGCCTCCAGGGCGAAAACCGATTATCACAAAAGTCATTTCTGACGAACGAACAATTACGAAATGTAATTATTTTATTGATGACCAGATTGGAAAAAAGAGACAAATCTTCTGGGTTTGTCCGCTCATAGACGAGTCTGACAAAATAGAGGCAAAGAACGTAAAAGAAGAATTTGATCGTATCGCGAATGAAGTATTCCCGAAGCGGCGGGTGGAATTTCTCCACGGAAAAATGAAACCAAAAGAGAAAGATGGTGTCATGCGACGGTTCAAGGATAAAGAATTTGATATTCTTGTTTCGACAAGCGTGATCGAAGTGGGCGTTGATATTCCCGATGCCACCGTGATGGTGATTGAGAATTCGGAACGATTTGGACTCGCTCAACTCCATCAATTCAGGGGACGAATCGGACGGAATGATATGCAGTCGTATTGTTTCCTCATGGTGGGACAGAAGGATGACGCACAGAAAGAGCGTTTAAAAGCCATGGAGAAATCCACCAACGGGCTCTATTTATCCGAAATAGATTTAAAGATACGAGGGATGGGAGAGATTTACGGACTCAGGCAAGCGGGACTTCCAGACATGAAGTGTGCGGATCTCACGAATTTGGAATTGTTGCAAAAAGCTCGCGATTGGGCGATTACTATTTTGAAAGAAGATATTACGTTAAAAAAATACCCAGCGTTAAAACAGCGGGTTGAAGAGGGCGATGTTTACTTTTAAAAGTTCTCCACCCGCCTTGTCATCCCGACCAACGTGGAGGGATCCCTTTATTTTGCAAGCTTCGAAGCGATTTCTCCGCGGAGCCTGTCCTCGAGAAATCGGGGAGTCGAAATGACAAATGAAAAAATCACAATCGAAAGCGACCTCTTCGGATCCCTCTCCGATAAAAAACAAGGACAAGCTCTCAGCGAGGATGACGAGATTGTTATGGACGAAAAAATTCAACATTTACTTCTCCTCCACCAAGTTCTCCTCTGGTCCTTGGGTAATTGATAGTTCTTCTATATCTCCAAGTTTTTGATTCCGAGCGAGTTGTGGATTGTAGACTTGATAGAAGAGTTCAATGATTTCCGCTGTCTTCAGCGGTTCTACTTTGAGTCCGCAGTTTCCAATCGCTGTCAAAACAACTTCGAGTCGAGTATCCAGCTGTTTCTTGAGTCCTTTGAATTCCCCACGTCGTTTAAGGATGTTCAGCACTGTGTCATCCGGATTCACATAGGACATGAATTTTGAAATCAATGTTTTCTTTTGTGCTCGTGGTGGATCAACAGGAACAACTATGAAAAATCGTTTTTCCATAATGTCAGAGTATTCCACAAGTTTTTGAACATACTCGATGTATTCTGCCATTTGGTCTTTGAGCAACTGGTTCTCAATATTCTTCATCCGCCCTCGCATGTCTGCCAAGTAGGTATCAATATCGAGCTTCCGAGATCGAACCAGGAGTTGAACGGGAAACGTTAATGCATTGAGAAACTGTTGGTAGGAACTAATAATCGCATTTTGCTCCTCTTCTGATTTTAAATTAAAGTTAATTGAAGATACCTCAAGAACGGCTCGAAGTCCCCCATCTTTGAGAATCAAAGTGTTGTCTCTGGCTCCGGCAAATTGAAGATAACGCTGTGTTGACGCAGCTTTGTTCTGCATCAATTTTTTCTTTAATGATTCTTTGTTCGGTTTTGTTCCAAATAAATTCATAGTGTTTGGGGTTTTGATTTTATAACATCCGACTTCTGTCCGTCTAGGAATTTCGCGAGATCTCGCGCTTTTTTCTTACTAAATACTTTTGTCTCTGGATCTTCTTTTTTCTTTTTGGTAAGCGAAGATATACGTGTTGTAAGAGACACAAACGGCTCTCCTCCCTGTTGAATCCAATATCGTTTTGGAAATCTAAAAAAGAAATGTTCGATCAGCAAGAAAATAAACTGCACAAGCGGAATTCCTTTTATTTTGAGGAATGCGAAGAGTGCTGCAATCGCTGCTGGCGTCCAAATCAGAATATGTGCAATCGTATCGAGTTCATACTTTTTCTCCATATTCTTGAAGATCATGTATGAGATCCCGAATCCTACCAAGAGCATGATCAGCTGTCGTAGTGTTATAAACCACAAAATCTGGTCTTCTCTCTGCACGTCCTGAGGAACTTTGTAACGCATCGAAATATTATACCACAGATTGAATCAGAAAACAAGTCTATAAAGGGGCTTCCTCCGTTTATGTTCAGACGCGATGAGTTCTCACTCGAAAAAATTGAAAAATCGTTGTTTTTGTCGATAATGAAACGGATGCAAGACGAAAATAAACTCGTTACCGAACGGAAAGGAAAAATTGCTGAGTGGGAAAGGCTCGGATTCGCAGGCTATGCCGAAAAATTCGATCGTACTCACACAAGTCAGCAAGCACGAGATCACTGCGAGAAAGCGAAACTCCGCGATGCCGACAAGATTATGGAAAAGCCGAAGAATGATATAAAAATGTGCGGACGAATCATGAATTTTCGTGCAATGGGGAAACTCGCCTTCCTTCGGATTCTTGATGCCGATGGTGATTTTCAGATTTGTTTAACAAAAAATGTCTTGGGGGATTTATTCAAAGATTTACAAAAAATCCTCGATCTTGGGGATTTTGTAGGATTTAGTGGTGAATTTTTCATTACAAAACACGGTGAACCGACACTTCTGGTGGCAGAGGTTACCCCACTCGCAAAGACACTTCGTCCGCTCCCTGAGAAATGGGCAGGGTTATCAGACCGAGAAGCATGCTACCGACAACGGTATCTCGATATGTTGACCAATAAGGACACGGCTCAGCGATTTCGAATCAGGTCTCAGGTAGTGAAAGAAATTCGAAATTTCATGGAAGAAAAAGATTTCATGGAAGTTGAAACACGAATGCTTCAATCCCAAGCGGGAGGCGCTATGGCGAAAGTATTTGAAACCCACCACAATGCACTTGATCATCCATTTGTATTGAGAATTGCACTGGAACTGGATCACAAAATGCTTTTGGCAGGAGGACTGGAACGAGTCTATGAAATAGGGAAATGTTTCCGAAACGAGGGAATGGATCCTTCTCACCTGCAGGAATTCACAATGCTCGAATGGTACGCAGCCTACGCGGATCTAACACAAAACATGAGCTGGACCGAAGAAATGATTCGAGAAGTACTGATGAAAGTGATGGGGAAAACAAAGATTGATATTCTCAATGCCGAAGAAACACTCACACCTGTAGACTTTGGAAAGAAATGGAAACGAGTGAAATTCGCAGACCTGTTGAAGGAATATGCAAAAGTCGACATGGAAAAGATCACAAAAGAAGAAGCGGAAAAGGTTGCCACAACGAAGTGGGGACTTGATAAGAAAGAAGCAAAAACAATGAGTCGAGGAAGTCTCCTTGATCATATTTACAAGAAATCAGCGCGACCGCATTTGATCCAACCGACATTTGTCATGGATTATCCAAGTGAACTCAAACCACTCGCTCGTCCAAAAGACGACGGCAGTGCCGATTGCTACCAATTGCTCGTGGCAGGATGGGAAATTGTAAATTCATACGGTGAGCTCATCGATCCACAGGTTCAGAGAAAGTTATTGGAAGATCAGGCGAAGGCTAAGGCTGCCGGAGACCCTGAAGCGATGGATATGAATGAGGAATTCATCACGGCGATGGAACATGGGTTCCCTCCGATGACAGGATTCGGCATGGGGATCGATCGATTTGTAGCCTTGATTACTCAACAACCGAATCTTCGAGATGTCGTTCTCTTCCCGTTGATGCGACCTGAGAAGTAAACCCACAATTCCCTGATTTATTCAGGGATCTCGGAATTTTGAAAAAAGCCATTCCACCTTTTGTCATTCCGGGCGAAGTCCCGGAATCTCATTGCAGCAATTTAGGGTCTAAGAAGTCTTCACTTAAGTCTTTCCAATCAGGATTCATTTCTTCAATAATGTTGATTTTGTACTGACGCTTCCATTTTTTCATGCATTTTTCGGTTTCAATCGCAACGTGAATATCATTAGTTACCTCATACCAGACGAGCTTTTTAAGGTTATATTTCTTTGTAAAACCACCCAGTATTTCTTTTTTATGTTCGTATACTCTTCTAGGGAGATTATTTGTAACCCCAATATATAAAACTCCTTCTTTCTTGTTTGTCATTATGTACACGAAATATGTCCTCATTTTTTTAGATTCCTGAACAGGTCAGGAATGACAAAAAAAGAAGAAATGGGCAATCCAGAATGACCACGTGAATTCATGTTTTTTTAAGGATTAGAAGTTGCAGCACTCTTGCGAAAACTAAGAATACACCGCTATTGTCTTGCTTTTTAAAAATGCAACCCTTTTGCAAAAACCCAAAAACACAACCTATACTAAAAAGACAAGCCTCTTTTGAGACAAGTCTTTTCAAGTTCTGAGTAAAAATTCCTACTCTGTAGCTGCTTCTTCAGTCATTTCTTCTGTAGCTTCTTCAGTCATAACAGCTTCTTCTGTTACTTCTGCAGTTTCTTCCATTACTTCTGTTTCTACTGCTGGAACTTCTTCGGTATCAACTGGCGCAGTACAAGCCATAAGGGCAAATCCAAGCGCTAAAACGAGTAATTTTTTCATGAGTAAGAAAAATTAAAAAGATAAAAAATATACGATCGAGATTGTAGCCCCGACCCCTGCACTCTGTCAAGGACTTTTGTCGAAAAACAATATTTTCATTACCTGTCTATTTTATACTTTTGGATTCGGATTCCATTTCATCTTTAGACCCCAAGACTAAGGGAAAAGTTTGACTTTATCTCTGTTTTATTGTATACATAGAAAGTTATGTTTTTCTATAATATAGCAGTTCTGTCTAGCCTTGTGTCCAGACTATAAAAAATCTCTTTATTTTCAAAGAGGAATGTCTCGTACAGACTGCAGAACACGTTCTTTTATAAGACAAATAGGCTTAAATAATTATATATTTAAAAAGTATGAATATTTTGAGTAAAATTAGTTACTCATTCGGGTTTTATACTTCCCGACAAATACAATTTATACGAACAAAAAGAATCTAATTTAAACATAAAAATGATATGAAAACGACTCGAAGAACAATTCTGTCGAGCTTCGTCACCATTATCGTTATGGTGATGTTGCTCTGTGGTTTGGGAGTAAATGCCCAAACAAACTACGAACACTTAACCGTGAAAACGACTCGAAATATTGATGGAAGTGGGCAAACGCTCGTTTCTAGCTCTGATATTTCAAGTCTCTACTATTCCCCGCTTTCGCAGGGAAATTTAAAGTCCGGAAACGGACTGAAATCTACGAACGAAGTAATAATCCTCGGTGGATGTTACTTTAACATAGACTGGTTAGGTGGTATCACTGAATCTAAAAAAACAGCTATCAAGGAAGGATTGGCGATTGCCGTCCAAGATCAGTCTATTTCCAATAGTGGAAATGCTGTAAAAGTTTCTGTTACTGCAGATTATAGCCTTGGAAGCACTCTAGCGAGTACTTCTACGGATTGGATTCTGAATACTTCTATAAATAGCACCACTGTCTGGTACCCATCATTTCTCTTGGAAGACATTATAGGAACGAACCAAAATGGAAATGACTATGATATCTCAATTCAGTTTAATGAAATTCTTACTTGGGACCTCTCTACAGGAGGTGGATCTGCAGGATCGAATCCTAATTTAATGTATGTCATAATGCACGAATTCTCCCATGGAATGGGCGTATTAAGTTCTGCTTCGTATAATTCTGGCTCAGGAACTTATACTTTTGGTTGGAGCGGGAGCCCCAATATTTATGATCTGAGTCTTGAAGATTCAGGTGGAAATCTTGTTTGGGGCAACTCAAATTACCAAACGTCTGCTCAGTTAGGACCTCTGTTTACGAGTGATATTTTCTTTGAAAATATTGACCTCTATGATCCATCCACTTGGAGTGGCCAATCTGTCTCTCATTTTGAGGGATATTCTGGTTCCGATCAATTGATGCTTGCCTTCTATAATATCTCTACAATCTATACGAGCGTAGGGAGTAAAGTGAATCAGGTACATTCTGCGAATGGATGGGGTGGCGGAGGTTCTCCAACACCACCAACAGCTGCTTTCTCCGGGACACCAACAAGTGGTGACGTTCCTTTGGTTGTGTCGTTTACCGATGCTTCTACACAAGGTTCTGATCCTATAACAAGTTGGTCTTGGGATTTCGGTGACAGTGGCACGAGTACTGATGAAGATCCTCAGCACACGTACACTTCTGACGGTACTTATACCGTTACATTAACCGTTTCTGATGGCACACTGTCTGATGATGAGGTTAAGACGAATTATATTACCGTAAGTAATGTTGGACCGACGGCCG
>Ga0307929_1001245_pt1 | contig 20463 bp, 23 predicted proteins | sample AceLakmetage1330_FD_203160 | JGI IMG/M metagenome (GOLD analysis project Ga0307929, IMG submission 203160) | Saline water microbial communities from Ace Lake, Antarctica - #1330 | ecosystem: Environmental > Aquatic > Non-marine Saline and Alkaline > Saline | place: Antarctica: Ace Lake...
ATTCCCATCCCGGTTCGGCCATGATCCATGTATCCATGGTGGGGGATAAGAAAACCGGTCGGTTACTCGGGGCACAGATGGTGGGAACCGATGGGGTTGCCCATCGTATAAACGCTCCGGCTGTGGCCCTGCATGCAGGCATGGGTGTGGCGGATTTTATCCAGTGCGATCTTGGCTATGCCCCTCCCTTTGGACCGGTGTGGGATCCGGTATTGACGGTGGCCAATCAGCTCATAAAAAAACTATAGCCGGTAGGCTGACTGGCCTTTGATTCTGTCTTTATTTTCCAGAGCTGTTATCCGACGCTCACCTTATTAATGAGCCTGTTGATTAAGTCGCTTTTTGCAAAATAATCACCCAGTATCTTGATGTTGGGTGATTTAATATTCAACATATTGTATCTATAATCCAGAAATCTGTACTAAATCAACAGGGTCATTAATGGTCACTTTTAGGGAAACTGCGCTTAGAGGCGGGGACAGATTTTCAAATCTGTCCCCGCCTCCGCTTGATCCCTCCCTGATGCAGGCAGCTTTGAAATTAAAATTACTGAATCAGGTGCCCGTGAATTTGGGTTTACGTTTTTCGGCAAATGCGGTAAACGCCTCCATGAGGTCGTTGGAGGGTATGATGTTGGCACTCATGGATGCCACATACTTAAGGCCGTCTTCCACAGATTTGCCCACGCCATAGTTGAGTACATCCTTGGATGCCTGCACCGCCAGCGGTGAATTTTCACTTATTTCCAGGGCCAGTTCCTCCGCTTTTTTCATGAGAATTTCCTGATTTTCGTGGACATCATTGACCAGAAGAATCTCCTTGGCCCTTTGGGCTGAGATATCCCTGGCGGTGTAGGCAAGTTCACGGGCATGGCCCTGCCCCACAATGGCTGGGATACGCTGGAGAACCCCCACATCGGCGACAAAGCCCACAGCCGCCTCCCGAAGGGAAAAGAGCGCATCTTCAGAGCAGATTCTGATGTCACAGGCTGTTGCCATATCAAGACCGGCACCAATGCAATGGCCATGGATGGCCGCAATGACCGGTTTTCGGCACCACTCTATACAGGAGATGGCATCCTGGAGTTTTTTAATTCTGGAAATTAGTTTCCATTTGATTCCCCCTTTTTGTCCATTGTCCATGAGTTCCGGCAGTTCCGGGATCATGCCCATGAGATCAATACCCGCAGAAAAACAGGGACCTTTACCCGCCACAATGATGGCACGGATATCCGGGTCTTTGTCAAGATCTTCAAATATGGCAGGTGAGTCATTCCATGCAGAGGGGTTCATGGCATTTTTTTTGTGAGGTCGATTGAGATATACCCAGGCAATGGGGGGATTTTTTTCTACAAGATAAAAATTTTTTGATATCAACAGTGTTCTCCTTTTTATAGAAATCCTGCAAGAAAACCACTGGGCCTTTAGCTCAGTGGATGAATTGCTTAATTGAGGTTAGTAGGATTTTTATAACAGATACACTCAAGCTCTGTTATGGAACCCTGACACGAAACCAGAGATCCACCTTGCCAATATTACAATGGGTTTACAATGTCAGTATCACTTCTCCTACCCTCAAAGATGTATAAACACTGACCAGATATCCTTCGACGTATGGAGTATCTCGGGATCACTATATATTCCAAAGTAATGTACTCACCTACCTCTGCGACTTAGGCTAATAAACCGGGCTTACAAGTTGCCTTGCAAGCCCCTGAGTATATAGCTCAGGGGGTGTTTACTGATAACTTTTAGTCCATTGCTATTCTGGTGCGCATATTTTTGTTTGTAACAACGGCGTGGGGCATCAATTTTGTTTTTTCGGTGAACTGTGGATAAAGGGCCATGGATGAGATGAGCGGATGCCCGTAGTCCACATAGTCCCTGCGGGGGGTGCTCATGTTGGCATATATCACCGGGTAGGCCACCATGTCATTTAAAATTCTGATCTGGGCCTGATGCCACAGGCTGATCTGTTTTTCCGGGTTGGATTCATGCCGGGCAGCTTCAATGAGTCGATCAATTTTTGAGTAGTGAGAAAAATTGGTATCAGGCTTTATGCCGGAAATGAGGGTGGAATCTGAATGGAAAAAACGGGATAAAAACACATCGGCATTGGGTCGCCAGGCGGTATAGATAACAATGGGTTTTGGATGTATCCGGATTTCCCTGTGCATATCAGCATGGGGAAGAATTTTTGTTCTGGTGACAATTCCAATGCGGGCCAATTGTTCATGGAGAATTCGGTAAAAATTACGATAGGTTCGCTTTTCAGACCCCACCAGTTTCAGCGTAAATCCATTGGGATAGCCCGCCTGGGTGAGAAGTGTTTTTGCTTTTTTAACATTTTCTTCATAATCAAGCCCCAGCATTTTGACATCCTTTTGTGTCAGGCCTCCGGGAAGAAACTGTGCCGGTACCGCAGAATAAACAAAACCTGCATTATTGCTGTCGTAGATGTTCAAATAGGACTCTTTGTGCAGGGCATAGGCAATGGCCTTTCGCACCATAATATCGTCCATGGGGGGGATGGATGTATTAAAATAGATGGCGGTGACCTCTCCCACGCCATGGGTGTCAATTTCAATGCCGTCGTGGAGCATTAACTCACTTGAAAAACCCTTGTTACCTGATCCTATGATTACATCCAGCTCACCATTGAGCAGTCCGGATTTTCGATTTTCGGTATTGGGTATAAAAAAGACCTCTACACCATTTAGAGCTGGTTTACCCCTGAAAAAATCAGTGTTGGCCCCCAGGATTAATTTTTCACCGGGAATGTATTCCTGGAACATGAAGGGACCAGTTCCCACCGGGTGTTTTTCATATGCCTCATCCCCCATGGTTTCCAGTGCCTTTTTGCTGACAATAAAGCCCCCGTTATAACTGGTGATTTTTGGGAAAAAAAGAACGGAAGAGATCGGTTTTGAGAGGATGAATTTAACTGTGTAATCATCCACCTTGCGTATGCTTATCCCTTCATAATCCCCGGCATAGGCCGATCGTTTTTTATCGGTGGCCTTGGTAAAGGAGTAGACCACATCATCGGCGGTGAGTTCATAGGGGGCTGTCATGGGGCCTGGATGAAACAGGATGCCCTTGCGTAGGGTGACGTACCAGACCTGTAGACCTTTTTCCGTGGTAAGTTGTGGCATAGCCGTTGCCAGATCCGGTTCAATGTGGGGGGCATCTCCGGGTTTGTATCGCAGCAAACCGTTAAAAATCATGTCTGCCACGGAACGATCCTGGGAGGCTGCGGCAAAGTGGGGATCCATTTTACCCATGTCGCTTACATGCAGGGCAAAACGAATTACATTGTTTTTGGTGTTGTTTGTATTGTTGTTTCCCTTCAAGAACCATGCCATACTGTGTTGGTCAGGGATAAGGGTTAATAACAAAAAAGGGATGAGTATTTTGAACAGTAATCTTGTGCATACCATGATGTCTCCTCCATATAAAATATCGGGGGTTTTGTGTTCCCATGACGTTTAATTCATCACGCCAATAACACAAATTTGATCCCGTTTTTTGCAAACGTGGCCTGCAAAAGGTATCATCCCGTGGAATCAAGGCTCAAGATTTTGGGAAGGATCATGCCGCCTTTTTCCGATTTTTTTCCCGGTGCTGTGTTTCCGGAATTATAACAGGATATCCTTTGTGGTGGATAATATCAACCGAAATTCCATATACTTCTGACACCATGGCAGGAGACACCCTTTTAATGGGGCCCATGTCAAAAATGCACCCTTTTTTGAGAAAAATATAATTGTCTGCATATCGTAAGGCCGTGTTGAGGTCATGCATGGTCATCACCGCTGCCACCTGGTGTTCTTTTACCACCCGTTCAATGAGTTCCAGAATTTCTTCCTGATTTTTCATGTCAAGGCTGCTGGTGGGCTCGTCCAGAAGAATAACCCCTGTCTCTTGAACCAGTGCCCTTGCAATGGCAACTTTTTGCAACTCACCGCCGCTCATCTCATCCACATGGGTCAATGCCAGGTGATCCAGCCCCAGGCGCTTGATGACGCCGTCCACTTTTTTAAGATCACTTTTGCTCACCTTCCATCCCATGTGGGGTTTTCTGCCCATGAGAATGGCATCAAAGGCTGTCATCCGGGCGGATTCGCATTTTTGGGCCACATAGCTCATTTGCCCGGCAATTTCCCGGGCATCCATTTTTTTGATATTTTTTTCCCCAAGGAAGATATCACCAGATGAGGGGGTTAACATGCGGTTCATGCATTTTAACAGGGTTGTTTTCCCCACCCCGTTGGGCCCCAGAACAACGGTGATCTCTCCTTTCTTGATCTTGAATGAAATGTTCTTCAAGGTATGGTGATGGTGATATTTAAAGCTGATGTCGTTGACGTTGAGTATCATATTTTAACTCCTTATGGTCAGTTTGAATTTTTTTAATAGAAAATAAAACTTCCGGGCAACCTCAGCAGAGCCCCCCTGATGGGCAATAGGAACCGGCCAATTGGGCCGTCTACGGTTCCGGGCCGGGCCCATTGCCCGTCGGGGGGGCGGCATAATACCATTCTTATTTTCCATAGCCTTTGATGATGAGAAAAATAAACACCGGAGCCCCAAGAAAAGCGGTGAGCACCGACACCGGAAGCAGGTGGGGGGAGAGTATCAACCTTGCCACCGTATCTGAAATCAGGAGCATCAATCCTCCGGTGATGGTGGCAGCCGGCAGCAAAAACCGGTGATCATCCCCAATGATGCGGCGCACCATGTGGGGGGCCACCAATCCCACAAATCCAATGATACCCACAAAGGCAATGATCACGGATGTCACAAGGGAGGCCACCATCATTCCCCAAAGGCGCACCCGTTCCACCTGGACACCAATCCCCCTGGCTGTTTCGTCCCCGGTGTCCATGGCATTGTAGTTCCAGGCGTTGGCCATGAAGAAAACCAAGGCACACAGGGTGAATAAGGACAAAAATCCCAGTTCATTCCAGCTGGTACGGGCCACATCACCAAAGGTCCAAAACACCATGGCCGCCAGTTGGACATCATCGGCAAAAAATTGGAGCAGCATGGTGGCTGCGGTAAAAAGAGAGCCAAGAGCCACCCCCGTTAAAACCATGACCTCGGGGGATGCTGCCTTGATGCGTGACACGGCGGTGATGCCCATGGCAGCGACCATGGAAAAGAAAAACGCGGAAAAAGTGGTGAGCCAAGGGCTGGAAATACGCACGGCATCATTTAAGGAGCTTCCCATGGCTCCGCCCCCCAATATCATCACGGCCAGGGCCGCCCCAAAGGCAGCGGCGTGGGAAATACCCAGGGTAAAAGGAGACCCCAGAGGGTTTCTAAGCACTGCCTGCATGACGGTGCCACTGGCCGCAAGTCCTGCCCCGGCCATGATGGCGGTCAATGCCTGGGGCAGCCGAATGTTCCACACAATGATCTCCACCTGACGGGGGACCTCCATGCAGACAAGGCTTTTAACCACCTCCATGATGGGAAGATTCACCGAGCCAAGGCAAAGTCCCCCGGCCAGTGCCCCAAAAAGAAGCACCACAGCCATGAAGGTAACCTGGGTTTTTCTTAGAATATAGGCGGTGTACGCCTTGGGGATGACCCCGTGATCAAAGTGCATGGAAGATCCTTTTAAAAACCATGTTTTGGAATTGGTGGTTCATTTCCTGGAAAACGGGTTTTCCCACCATAAAGGTATAAATTTCATCTGCCTTGGTAGCAGGGTCAATGTCCTTAAATTGTTCCGGGTAAAGGGTTTTGCCGATAAACCAGGCATTGGCAAGGATGGACCCCTGGTTCATGGAGTACCAGTTATAAGGAAGGACACCAAAGACAGCTCCCGTTGTCACTCCTGAAAGCGCCTGGTATACAGGGTCGGTTTTCAGTTCATGCAGACCACCGGATCCTTCTCCCAGTTGAAGGGTGGACAGATCCAGCAACAGCACTTCCGGGTTCCATATGAGGAGCTTTTCCTTGGATATATTGCTTTGGCGTGGGATCTTTCCATGGGTTTTGATGGCAGCAACATTGGTGGTGTTGATGAATTGAAGAGGGGGATACCCCGGTTCCGTGGACTGAAATCCATGGGGACCCTTAGAGGCGATGCCCCCCACGTAGCAGGTTTTCTTTTCCTTATCAGGAATATTACAGGTTCGCTGGTTGAGCTGGGAGATATGGGTGGTGATATATTCAATGACGGCCTTGGCCCTTAGCTCTTTTCCCAGCACCGCTCCGGCAATTTTAAGGGACTTAAAAAAGGCATCCCTGCCCGATGCCAGATCACCATATTCCAGTATCACCACCGGGATGCCGGTTTTTTGCTGGAGTTCCACAGGATCATAGCCCATGGAGCCAAAGGTTTTGAAGATCACCTGGGGCCGGGGGGAAAGACCTATGATGGCTTCCGGGTTGTCATGACCCCTGAACTCGCCGAATATGGGGTATTGCTTGAATTGGGGGTTGGCAAGGGCATAGGGTCTTGCATCAAATTTACGCCTTTTTTTTTCCATGTCATCCACTGCCACAATTTTATCCTGGCTTTGGAGGTAGGTGATAAGTCTCAGGCATCCGGCACCAGAGCAGATGATCTGGGTCACATTTTCAGGAACCTGCACCTGTCTTTCTGTGGCATCGGTGATAACTCTCATATTGCTGGCCCGGACACCCCCGGGCAGACAAAGGGACAAAATGCCCCAGGATAAAAGGAGGCATAGAATCATTGTTGTCATTGTATTGATGGGGATCTGGCGTTGGGTACAGTGCATGGGAAACTCCGATTTCATAAAAATAGATATTAAAATACAAAAAGCCACAAAAGCATGTCGCTCCCCTTGGGGGCGTTGCAGCCTTCGTGGCCATCATTTTAATGTTTCCTAAAATGGAATTTTGGGGCCTGATCCCACTGTCAAGCGCCCCGGTGAGTTTATGGCATAACGGACGGGGGGTCAGGTGATATGTCGATATATTTTATATCTGCCTTCAGGCAAAAATTAATTATGGGTTTATGTACAGAACTTTGGTGAATCTGTCAAGCTTCTAATAACCCACATGTCCTGCCGGACACAACGAATAATGAAAATGGCTGTATGCCGCCCCCGGGGAGGGGTAATGGAAGCGACCCGGAACTGTTAGACAGCCCAATTGGTCTGTTCCATTACCCCTCCCCGGGGGCTCTGCCTTAGGTAACCTTGGAGGCTACCTTTTCATATAAAAAAACATACATGGCTGTAAGACCAGCCACAACGAAAAACGAAAGTCCTTTAATTTTAGCATGTTGCTGAGACTTTCATGTAAAAACGGTCATGGGACTGCGAGAAAATTTGCCGCAGCATCTGCACTGTTTTCACCATCAATGGCCGATGAGACAATGCCACCGGCATAGCCTGCCCCTTCACCCGACGGGAACAATCCCTTTGTCTGGGGATGCATCAGGGTTTCCCGCATCCGGGGAATCCTCACTGGGGAGCTGGTTCGGCTCTCCACGGCCAGGACTTTGGCTTCCCTTGTCACATATCCTCTCATTTTTTTATCGAACGCTTTAAATGCCATGCGCAGGCTTTGGGAAATCAGGGGCCCCAGGATGTCATCCAACCGTCTGCTTGTCATTCCCGGAATATAAGAGGTGGAAGGTAAGGTGTTGGAAACCTTATCCTGGATAAAATCTGTTAGTCGCTGGGCGGGCGCTTCCTGTGATTCTCCCCCAGCCATAAATGCTTTTTTTTCAATGTCCTTTTGGAACTCAAGTCCAGCAAAATGGTTAAATTGAGAAAAATTACTGACTGCCTTTTCATCAATGGTCACCACCACCCCGGCATTGGCAAAGGGGAGATCCCGCCGGGAGTTGGACATGCCGTTGAGCACCAGTTCTCCGGGGGCGGTGGCAGCGGGTATCAAAATCCCCCCCGGGCACATGCAAAAGGAGTAGACCCCCTTTCCATTGATCTGGCAGGAGAGGGAATAGGTGGCCGTTGGCAGGTGTTCGCTTTTGACATAATCGCCATATTGAATTTGGTTGATCAACTCCTGGGGATGCTCCACCCGAACCCCCATGGCAAAGGGTTTTGATTCCAGCAGGATATTTTTTTGGTGGAGTAGCTGGTAGATGTCCCTGGAAGAATGTCCCGTTGCAAGGATAACCGCCCTGGCCGGGAAAATCTTGTCCTGGGTCATCACAGCCACGAGTTTGTCCCCCTTTTGTTCCAGATCAATGACCCTTGAGTTGAAGTGGATTTCTCCCCCGCAACTGAGGATGGTCTCCCGCATGGTGGCAATGATGGTGGGCAGCCGGTTGGAACCGATGTGGGGGTGGGCATTGACCAGGATGTCTTTGTCTGCACCGTGTTGTACCAGTAGAGACAGGATCTTTTTGACATTTCCCCGCTTCAGGGATCGGGTGTAGAGTTTTCCATCACTGTAAGTGCCAGCCCCTCCCTCTCCAAAACAATAATTGGAATCAGGGTGTACCACACCGTTGGCATTGATTTTTTTAAGATCAAAGCGCCGATCCCGCACGTTTTTTCCCCGTTCCAGCACAATGGGTTTTATGCCAAGTTCGATGAGACGCAGGGCTGCAAACAGTCCGGCAGGTCCACTGCCGATGACCACCACCTCCTGGCCTGGCTTGATGGGTTGGTAAGTCACTGGTGTATGAAGGCTTTGAATTTCTTCCCCCTGGTAAACCACAACGCTCACCTGATAAACCGGTTTTCTTCCCCTGGCATCAATGGAGCGTCGTCGGATCTGAACCGCATCAATATCTTCAGGAGAAATTCCCAGTTTTGTGGCGGCAACTTCTTTTATAAAGGTCTTATCCCCGATTTTTTCACTGTCTATCCTCAGGGAAATTTTTTTGAACATGATTTTTCCTTGTTTCATCTTATATTTCAGGTGCCGGGTATTTGCCCGGTTAACTGTAAAAAACTGTTGTGCATATTTTTGTCCAGTTCAAAATGGGGTGGCGCTTTTTGCTTTTTAAAGCAATTTTTTTGAGAATATTTTGGCATCCTTCATATGAGCCCCAAAGTACCTTACAGTCTTTTTGGAAAAAGCCCTGCAAATGGGAAATGCACTAAAAAAGTGTAAAGCATTTTTGAAGGATGCCAATATTTTCCTTTAATAATTGTATTGACTTTGCATATTGAAGTAATTACAATGATTACTTAATGTGTTGATATAACCCACATGTCCTAGTACACTGAATCATAAATTCCTCGGGATTATTCATGAAAAAACCCTTTGAATATCAGGTGGTTTCAGTTTCGGTTATCCCCCGATAGATTTAAGATTTGGTGTACTATCGGACACAAAAAATATTGAAAATGCTATCATGCCGCCCCCCCCCCCCGAGGGGCAATGGGCCCGGCCCGGAACCGTAGACGGCCCAATTGGCCGGTTCCTATTGCCCCTCGGGGGGGGGGGGGGCTCTGCTGAGGGTGCCCGGAAATTTTATTTTCTTATAAAAACTATTTAATTCAAGAAAGGCAAGTAGATTTTTAAAATTAGTTGCGCTCAAGCAAAAAATGAGGGAAGAAGCAATGGAAAATTTAATACGTACAAGAGATATAAAGTTAGTTCAGATTGGCAATTCAAAAGGTATTCGTATACCTAAATTTCTTATACAAAAATATAACTTCAATAAAGAATTATTGCTTGAAGAAACAGAAAAGGGATTACTTCTTAAGAAAAAAGAAGATAAACAGCTTTCCTGGGAAGAAACATATAAAGCTATGGCAGATGAAAAAGAGAATTGGGATGATTTTGACTTAACCATTATGGATGGATTGGATAGTGAAGAGTTTGAATATTAAAAGATATGAAATTTATTTTGCTGATTTGAACCCTTCAATTGGAAGTGAAATCAAAAAAGTGCGTCCTGTTGTTGTAATCAGCCAAGAAGAAATGAATTTGTATTTGGAGACAATTGTTATTTGTCCTTTAACTTCCAAACTGCACACTAAATGGAGAAGTCGACTACAGATTATATGTGGGAATAAAAAAGCTGAAATAGCAGTTGATCAGATACGCACCATAAGTAAACAGCGCTTGAAAAATAGAATTGATAAATTATCCGATTTGGAAGCAGCTCAATTACGGAAATTAATAACAGATATGTACGGTGATTAATAGAGCATGGATACATAATGAATATTCAACAGACCATAGGGATTTGCCTGTTGGGAATGGTTCTGGCCATTTCAACACCGGCCCTGGCAGAAAACTGGCAAGTGGGAAAAGCCTTTAAAGAGGTGAATCTCCAAGGATATACCCGCAGCTCTGACCGGGCCTCCCTGAACCAGGTGACCCGAACGCTTTCCGGCACCTTGAACAAGCTCAATACCGAGGTGGATCGTCTGGATAAACGCATTGAACTCTCCCATGAAAACTATCAGGATGCCAGGTCCATATATGGTGCCGGCACCATGACCCTCACCCGCATGGGGGACTTTAACCTGCTTTATGCCGAAGCCCGGTTTAACCTTTTGCACCTCTATTATCTGGAAAATCTCGTTGCCATGGATGTGACAGCACTGATCCATGGCAACCATGATCTTTCTCAGATTCAGTAACCCAAAACGTTGGGTGGTTCAGGCACAACATTTTTTATATTTTTTACCACTTCCGCAGGGGCAGGGATCATTGCGGCCCACCTTGGGGCTTGTTCTTTTAACGGTGGGTGGTTTCACGGGGTTTCCGTCGGAAAAATACCATTGATTTTCACTCTTTTTAAAGGATGCCAGTTCGTGGTGCTTCTGGTCAACGCCCTCTCTGGCAAAAAAAGCAATGAACTCCACAAATCCTTCGGTGTCATCGGATCCACCATCCGTTGTGGTGACAATTTCAAGCTTTTGCCATTGGGATTTTTCCGACCAGTCCCGGGTGGACTGGCTGTCAAAATCTCCCCGGTCATCGGGGTGGGTACTCTCCCTTAAGTAATCAATTTCACCATTGACATAGGCGGTATACCTGGATCTCATCAGGGCTTCGGGGGTTTCTGCTAATTGATCTCCTTTGATAATCGGCTCGCAGCACTGGCTGAACTCTTTTTCCGAACAACATGGACATAGACTCATGAACAACTCCTTGAATAAGTGGGACTGGCCTTATCCAGCACCCTGGGGATCTGCTTTACTGGAACGCCATGGGCCAATTTTTATATTAACCCCGTTCTCCCAGCAATCAGCCAAAAAAAATTTGATAATCAAGTGAAAGAAAGCTGTTAACATAGATTCAACCCAAAAACAAGGAGAGGGTCGGGTGCTGGAGATTTGCCATCAGAAATCCAATGCGGTATATAGACCACCTTACATGTGTTTCCGGTCGGGCCGTATTTAATCTAAAAAACATAAGGAGCCATTATAATTGACTAACCACTTTGATAAGCTGTATGCATTAAAGGTGTTGCCTGTGGAGCTGAGATTGTTGCTTGCCTCTCTTCACATTACAAATGAAAGTCAAAAAAGAAAAATGATTGGGTTACTCTCCTCTTCTGACATTGACTGGAACTATTTTTTAAAACTGGTTGTGGAACGTCATCGGTTGACCGGGAGTGTGTACAAAAATTTATGGAAGCACAGTTTGAAGTTGGCAGGGAAACGAATTTTCCTGACCCTGCCCCAGGCCCTGACCCTACCCCAGGCCCTGCCTCTGACCCTGACATTGATACCAGCTCACAGGATTTTGAATCTGTGGGACTTGAAAAAGAACTGCGGTTTGATGCTGTCTGTTTTCGCTATGACAAAACTCGAACAGGTTGGATCCTAAATGGCATTGACATGGTGATCCCCGCCAATGCCATGACAGCCATTGCCGGGCAGTCCGGTGCGGGGAAAAGCTCCATTGCAGACCTGATTCTGGGCCTTCTGACCCCAGATCAGGGGCAAATTTATACGGATTAATAAGCCTAATGTGCCATGAGCTTTGATATTCAAGGTTTTAGCGGCCAACCGCGCTGCTGTGTCATCTGTGATTAACGTGTTGATGGAATGACTCAGGCATAGTGTGAGGGCTTCCCGTTCACCATGATGCAAGGTATAAAGAGAAGTTATGGCTTTTATTTTGGCTGAAGATGGAGGAGCTGTTTGTCTAAGAAGTTTTACATTCGTCTGTTTCAATGCCTGTGGGCGATGATGATGTACTTCCTTCCAGACGGCATCAGGAACTAAAACAGAACTGTAATCTCTTAAAACATCCAGTGCCGAAAGTTCATCCAGATGTATTAATGGCCCAGCATCAGCAACAATCAAGACTGGTTCAATCGTCTCCATGCAATCCCCATTCAACATCATCCTGAATAAAGGCTTCCGTTAATATATCCTGGTGTGATGCCAAATAACGGTGCAGAGATTCATTGATAACTTCCTGTAAGTTTCGTGCCCAACCTTGTTGCACCAGCGTCTGAGCCTGTTGCCATAGTTGATAGGGTATTTCTGCCTTAACAGTATTATGCATTGGTCTCCTCCTGTTGAAATACACAAATTTTACCAGTGATGACATCATTAATCAGCGTTTTCCTAAGTTCTTTGAGTTTTTCGACACTGGATTAGCTGGGCAGATAGCCAGCTAAGTCTAAACAACCTTTAGAAAGAAGGCTTTCGGCAAGCTTGAACTACCTCAATGCATTTTATATGAAAGTCTCAGCAACATTCTAAAATTAAAGGACTTTCGTTTTTCGTTGTGGCTGGTTTTACAGCCATCTATGTTATAGCGATAGAGATTGACCTATTTTTGACCCTATATCTACACACAATTAGTAAAAAATGTCAAATATTTTAAAGTATATATATCACCTGCTCAGCTGAACCAGCGCCTAAAGTTCATCTGAATATTCGGGCTGCTGATATTCTGGTCTGACCCCGCTAAACTTTTGTTATTATAATAACATTTGCTTTTGAAAAGTCCAGTTTTATCTCTTAAACCTCATTTTTTAGGCGCAAAAACAGCAGTTTAGGGTACACCTGGGGCAAAAGCTGGGGTCAAGCTTGGCTTATTGGTGTTTTTTTGGGGGGGTAGGTAAAGTATGGGGGTTCTCAGTGTCTCGTGGTTGGTGTCAGGCCTGCGTTGTGATAAAGCCCTTTATTTATGACCCTGTTGATTTAGTACAAATCTCTGGATCATAGATACAACATGCTGGATATCAAATCATCCAATATCAAGATGTTGTATGCTCATTTTGCAAAAAACGACTTAATCAACAGGCTCATTTATACACAACAATCCTCTATTTCAAAATGCTTACCCTTGTTTTTCGCTAAAAAAACAAATTTTAAAAGCACCATTGAAATTTTTGGATGCTTCATTTTCAGCTTTACACGTTTGTGAATGACGAAGCCTGCTTTATCTACGTTGGGGGGTAAAACGCGGTGCTGGGTTGGATAGCGCACACAGATCAAGCCACCCTGATTCCGGTTTTAAGAATTCTCTTCACAAACGGGTTGTCAGTGTTAAAATCCACAGGGTTATATGGTATTGGCTCAAGATCACAGCTAATACCTAACTTAATACGCCTGATCTTGTTCCTGTCACTGAAGCGTTCACCTGCAAATGCGGTTGAGATAATCGCCAAATCAATGTCGCTCCAGTCATTAAAATTTCCCTGAGCGTAACTACCAAATAAAATTGCCTGTTCCACTTTAATATCATTATCAGCCAGCGCACTTAAAAATCGGCTGATAATTTTTTTTACTCTATCTGGGATTTCAGCCATATCGTCATCTCGTTGATTTTTTGATAATAGTTTTTAGTAAATTTTTTGGTACACTTTTTATGAAACTCATTTTTGTATTGAGGATATCTTACTTCCAGATTGAAATCATTAACTTCATCAAGAAAAATTTCTTGTTCCTCAGTAAGATTAAGGTTACAACGACGTGCCAATTTTATAAGATTGTGGGTTTTGGGTGGCAATTGGTTGTTATTCGCTTGAACATATAGAGCCTTTAACGTTTTTTCTAAGACTAAATGCCCTATGAATAAGCACCAATCATATTTATTTGCAGAAAATAAACTTTCAACAGTCTCCCAATCGTGCGCGGCACTTTCGAGCCAATATTTTATATGTTCTTTTGTTTCCACTCTGCATCATTCCCTGAATTTAAGCAAAAAGCATTGAGGAGAAAATCCCTCAGAATAGTTGTTATTTTTACATAGTAACCCTGTAATTGTCAAGAATGAGTAGTCGTGGGCTCAGGCTTGGCTCATGGGGTAATGTTTTCTTGAAATATATGTCGCTTCTTTTTCTTAACAGCCATTGTCAGGCAATCCGGTGTCGGGAAGATTGTCATTGCCGACCAGATTCTGAGCCTTCTGACCCCGGATCAGGGGCAATTTGATGTTGACGGATCCTTGTTCTCTGATAAGGTGCGAGTCATGTGGTTATTGTGAATAACGACAGGTTGCTGTAGACAAGACCAAGGATTTGTTTTTAAATCAAAAGGTGCTACTATCGTGATAAAAAAAAGACAGCCCCCAATGAAATATCCAAAGACAGGGTCATCAAGCAGATTGATGACATCGTTGCCAGTGAAATTGACGGAGAAACCGTCATGATGAGCATTGAAAACGGGGAGTACTATGGTCTGGATCCCATTGGGAGTCATATCTGGGAATTGATTGAACCCCCCATAAAGGTGGCGGATCTCATATCTACACTTCTGGAAAAGTATGATGAGGTTATTATTATGATGAGTCCAACAGTAAAAAAGGTTTTTCCAAGACAGGACTATACACTGCATCTGGTATTTGATAATGGAGAGGAGAAAATTTTTAATATCGCTCCATACCTGAACAAAGGAATTTTCAAGAAACTAAAAGACCTGAAAAACTTTTATTCGGTTAGGGCATCGGGCGGTACAGTGCAATGGAGCGGCGGTCAAGATTTGTGTCCTGATACTTTGTATTTAGATGGCGATGCTGTGAAATAACAGGTTATCCGTCTAAGGTGGGACAGCCTTTAAAATCAAGCATCTTGGAAGTCTTGGAATTTAGATTCTTATATCTTATTTTGGCATCCTTCATATGACCCAAAAGTACTTTACAGTCTTTTGGAAAAAAGCCCCTACAAATGGGGAATGCTCTAAAAAAGTGTAAAGCACTTTTGAAGGATGCCCTTATTTTTGTGTTATTTTGGCAATAGAATAAAAAACCCTTTTTGGCTCTGGCTTGTCCAGGTTAGGGTTTATCAAAATTAGGAGGTAAATATGAAGGAAATGGTTTGGGTACTGTTATTTATTGGTGTTTATGTGCTGCTACAGGCATATATTCTTCCTAAAATGGGGATTTCCACATGAATGAAAAATGCCTGCCAGGTGGCAGACAAGGATAAAAAAAAGACGGTGGACAACATAGATTCAGATAAAATTATTAAGTGAAGTTTCGGAGACATTCTGACCCGGGTCGGCCCCACAACGAAGCATGAAAGCCCGTCAGGTTTGCCGGGACTTTTTTATAAAAAATTGACAAGCAGAAAACAATTCTATAATTTTGCGTGAATTGTTTTTGTTTAACATAACGCTTTGATCAAATTTGAAGAAGTCTTTGGAGTTTGGACGGATTGAATCGTATGTCAGATCAAGTGATCAGGAACTCTGGGCCAATGAAAAGATTTAGAGGTGATCATCCATCCCGTTGAGCTTTTCACCAGATACTTGAAATTTAGGTTTTAAATTAGCGCCCTTTGGGCGGACTTTTTACAACCCGCTGATTTAACAGTTCATAAAATGGAAATTCCTATACAATTTAATTAAAGGAGATCCCATGGAAAGACGTTCATTATTAAAAAAAGCAGGAGTGGGTATGGCAACAGTAGCTGCTGCCCTAACCGTTGATGCCTTTGACGCGATCTCCAAGGGAGCCGTGCAGATGGGTTCGGGATCTCCCTATTTCTGGGCCGGTAAATCCACGACATAGCGGCTGCCAACATCAATATCAGAACTTTGGCCGGGCCTTGTCACCTGGTTGCCCAAGGTGGTTTACGGTATTGACCCTTAAACAAGAATCTAACGTGAGAGTGGAAAATGACAGTTGCAGAGACGATGCAAAAACGAGTTTCGATCAGGGCTTTTCTAAATAAGCCGATTCCGGAAGAGACATTGAAAAAAATTTTTACCCAGGCCCAGAAGGCCCCCTCAAATTGCAATGTTCAACCTTGGCAAACCTATGTTGTTTCAGGGTCAAAAAAGGATGAATTAAAAGGTCTGCTGATAGAAGAAGTTACCACGAAAATAACACCCGATCCGGATTTTGACTGGCGAATTAAATATGAAGGCATTCACCGCAATCGACAGTTCGGGTCTGCCTTTGCTCTGTATGACTCCATGGGAATTAAGCGTGAAAACAAGGATGCCAGAGCCGTTGCCATGCTTCGGAACTGGTCTTTCTTTGATGCCCCCCATGTGGCATTTTTTGTGATGGAAAAATATTTAGGACTCATGGGGGCTGTGGATTTGGGGATTTATGCACAGTCTCTTGCTTTGTTAATGGTCGACGAAGGGATTTCAAGCTGCATACAGGGCGCATTGGGGCAATTTCCTGGACCGATCCGGACATTTTTTGATCTTCCAGAGAGTCAGGGAATTCTTTTTGGCATGTCCTTCGGGTATGAAGATGGGGATGCCGACGTGAACAAAACCTGCACTGACAGGGCCCCCTTAAACGAGTCTGTTCACTTTATCCAATAAAATACCCTCCTCCGACCTTCCCGTTCCGGGCAGGGTAGCTACCGGGGGGGATCGTACTGTTTTGAATTTTTATTGTGCTTAGATCCAAATCCACATACCAATTTGTCTGTAATGGCTCTACAAAAATGTCATTAATATTGTGTTGATGACATAAATGTAGTCTATAGTGGTAGCATTTTATTGTTTTTTTTATTCGTCTGTGTTAATTACTCTTTAATAACAATATGTTATTCCTAAATACGTTCTGGTGGCATGAATTTTGATTATCCTAAGTAAAGAATCGTAAATATTTCAGGATAATTATGGCTTAAGCCAATGCTAACAAACGGATTGACAGGTCTTTTGATGATAGGGGGATTAACATGTTATTTAAAGTGATAAGCGCAGCAGGATTGATGGGTACATTTTTGTCAGGAACGGCCTTTGCCGGAGATGCCGCCACATTGAACGCAGGGGATACGGCCTGGATTCTTGTGGCCACGGCCCTGGTAATGATGATGACTCCCGCAGGGCTTGCCCTGTTTTATGGTGGCATGTCCCGGTATAAGAACTTGTTGAACACCTATGCCATGACCTTTGTGGCCTACTGCATTGGCAGTCTGGTCTGGGTGGCCTGGGGATACAGCCTCACCTTCAGCGGTGAGGGAGCTTTTATCGGGAATTTTGATCTTCTTTTTCTAAAAGGCATGACCATCAATTCCCTGACCGGGACCATCCCAAGTTTCGTATTTGTGGTATTTCAGATGACCTTTGCCTGCATCACCGTTGCCCTGGTTCTGGGGGCCGTGGTGGATCGGATGAAGTTTTCTGCCTGGTTGGTGTTTTCCGTGCTATGGCTCACCTTTGTTTACACCCCCGTGGCCCACTGGGTGTGGGGGGGCGGATGGATGGATAAAGTATTGGGTGCCCTGGATTTTGCCGGGGGCAATGTGGTGCACATCAATGCCGGTGTGGCAGGTCTTGTACTCTCTTTGATGCTGGGTAAACGAAAGGGGTATGGCAAAGATGTTATGTTCCCTTCAAGTATCGCCCTGACTGCACTGGGAGCGGCACTGCTGTGGTTTGGCTGGTTCGGTTTCAATGCGGGCAGTGCCCTGGCCGCAGATGGGCTTTCCGCCTCTGCTTTTTTGGTGACCAACACCTCTGCTGCCGCAGGCGCCATTGCCTGGATGTTTGTTGAGTGGAAATTCAGTGGGAAACCAACGGTGCTGGGCATTGCATCGGGTGTGGTGGCAGGACTTGTGGCCATTACCCCAGCCGCAGGGTTTGTGGGACTTTTTGCTTCCATCATTCTGGGTGGGGTTGCCGGTGTCATCGGGTACTTCAGTGTGTCCAAGCTGAAAAAGAAATTGGGCTATGATGATTCCCTGGACGCCTTTGGGGTCCATGGGGTGTGTGGTATCTGGGGCGCTTTGGGCACCGGGCTTTTTGCCGACCCTGCCATTACAGGCGATATTGCAGGGCTCTTCCATGGCAATCCCGGTCAGCTATGGGCACAGTTTTTGTCTGTTATTGCAACCATTGCCTTTTCAGCCGCAGCCACCTTTGTTGTGGTGCTTATTACGAAAATGTTGACATCGGGTCTTCGGGTGGAGCTGGATGAAGAGATTGAAGGCCTTGATTCTGCCATCCATGGAGAACGGGGATTTGAATTGATTTGATCTCTTTTGCTGGTCTGATTTCAATATCTTTTAAATCAGCCTGCAAAACAGAGTCATGGCATTAAACAACAAAGGCCCCCTTGAATTTTAATTATTCAAGGGGGCCTTTGCTGTTTTTATCCTGCCCCCATACTTGAAGATAATGTCATTAGGTTCACATTCTTACATGGGACTCTTTACTGAAAGTGAAAGGGGCTGCCTGTTATGGATCATGTTTTTCTGTTGGTTGATATTGGGGACTATTCATAAACGGTCAGGGTTTTCCAGTAAAGACGTTCATCTCTTCTGTTCCTTTCTCCAAGGCATCTGAGGTGGAAGCAGATGGTCTATTTTTCTTTCCACTCAGGGCTTCGTTTTTCCAGAAAGGCTTTAATGCCCTCTTCGGCATCTTCCGTGGTACACAGCCGGGCAAAGGCTTCATTCATATACTCAAATGATTTATGATAATCAAGATCTGCTGCGGCATAAAATGCTTTTTTGGCAATCTGTAGGGCCACCGGGCTTTTTTGGGCCAGGATTGCGGCCCAGTTGCGGGCCTCTTTTTCCAGATCCTCTGCAGGTACTGTTTTGTTTATCAATCCCATATCAAGGGCAGTTTGGGCAGTGATTAAATCCCCATAGAACAATAGTTCCAGGGCTCTTTTTCGACCAATGGATCGGGTCACCGGTACAATGGGGCCGATGCAGTTCAAGCCCACATTGATGGCAGTGAGTCCCAGGCGTGTTTTATCACTTGCAATGGCAAGATCCGCCGCTGCAACAAGGCCAGCACCGTTGGCAGCAGCCACGCCATGCACCTGGGCAATGACGGGTTTCTTTATTTTACTGATTGTCACCAGGGGGGTCTCCATGCATTCAATCCACTCTCGATATTCAGAGGCCGTTTTGCCAAAAAAATCCCCCACGTCGATGCCGGCGCAAAATGCTTTTCCTTCACCCTTGATAAGAATGACCCGCACCGTCTTTTGTGCATCAAGATCCAGCAGTGCATGGTTTAATTCCGTGGCAAGGGAAGTTGTAAACGTATTCAACTGTCCGGGACGATTAAGGGTTATCTGACCAACAAAGTCTTCTCCGATCTCAACAACAATACTTTCATAATCCATGGGCATTCACCTCTTTGATAGTTCTTGTTTGATTATTGACGGATTGATAATAAATTGTGGTAAGTACCCATGCATATGTTTTTCGGTATTTCACAGAGATATACCATTGATATTTATGAGTTTTATTTTGAGGAATATATGCTCAGGTACTTACTTGGGCTTATTAAGCCTTTTTAACAAATTTCGTAAAAATGACAATCTGCTGACCATTGACACGGCCTTCAATCTGTTCACAGTTATCTGGATCCAGATTAATTTTTCGTACCAGGGTTCCCCGTTTGGCTGTAAAATTGCCGCCTTTTACATTTAAATCCTTGATCACGGTTACACTGTCCCCGGCATTGAGTTCTGTGTTATTGCAATCAAGATATTTTAATGATTTTTCCTGGCTTTCTCCTTCAGCCGTTGCCTGGGCCCAGACCAAAGTCTCTTCGTCCAGGTAGAGCATATCAAGCAGGTTCTGGAATTCGGGTTCAGTGGACAGGCGTGTCAGCATTCGCCATACCACCACCTGCACCGCCGAGACCTGGCTCCACATACTCTCATTCAGGCACCGCCAGTGATGGATATCCATTTTTTCTGGATTTTTAATTTGTTCAAGGCAGTTAGCGCACAGGAGCACGCATTCATCGGCAGTTCCATTAGACGTAGGCGGCACTTCATAAACCGTCATATTTTGGGTTGCATTACATAGTTCGCATTTGGATTCACTTCGTTGTTGTAATATTTTTTCTGTATCCATTATTTTTCAGTTCCTTAAGTGTAAATAACTGCCACGGGCAGACCTTATTCTGACCTCGGCCTATCCACAACGGAGCATGAAAGAAGATTAGACATCTCTACTCTTTCATATAAACGGGCATGTCCTTCCAGACATAACGAATAAGTACCCACACATATGTTTTTCGGTATTCCTCAGCCATATGCCATTGATATTTATGGTTTTTATTTTGAGGAATATATGCTCGGGTACTTATTTAAAATGATATCATGCCGCCCCCCCCCCCCCCCCCCCCCGGGCGGGGGGCGG
>Ga0307929_1001247_pt1 | contig 20442 bp, 19 predicted proteins | sample AceLakmetage1330_FD_203160 | JGI IMG/M metagenome (GOLD analysis project Ga0307929, IMG submission 203160) | Saline water microbial communities from Ace Lake, Antarctica - #1330 | ecosystem: Environmental > Aquatic > Non-marine Saline and Alkaline > Saline | place: Antarctica: Ace Lake...
GGAATTCTATAATATTTCAAAGAACCTAAATCAAAAACTACACTCGCAACAAAAAATACGGCGGGACAAAAACTTTTCGGACGAAATTTTCCCACACTACGTATGGGAAAAGAGTTTAACACCCCCAAAACGTTACTTCTTCTCGGTAATTTTGGCTTTTTGTCCATAGTCCCCTTAAGTGCTACTCACATCCGACGTGCGTATTAAAGGGACTAAAGGCACTGTGTTTTGGAGGTAAAAAAATGAAGGGCACAGTTTATGACAAGTATGTAAGACTGCATAACGACTTTAGGAAAGATTTTCCTAAGCTTGGAAAGCAGGAGATCTATAAGATTGTAGCAAAGCTTTCAACATGGCAGTATCCAAAGAAACGTTGGAAAGGTCAGACACTGACAAAAGAAGAAGCCATGATCTATGAATGGATGCTTAACCATAGCTACAGTCCTAACACCGTTTACAAATGGCTTCTTGCAATGAAGACAAATAAAGATGTTCATGAAAAATTGAAGAAAGGCACTGTTAGTTTGAATAAGGCAATAAAATGTGCAAGACCTTTCAAACATATTACAGAAATTGAAGCTGAGTTTATGTACCATGTAAAACAAAGCATTCAAAAATATATAATAAGGTGATAAAAAATGCCATTAAACCCAAAAAATATAAGACAGGAAAATCGTAAGATTACCTGCGGAAAAAAGAAACTGCCATTTGTTCCGACAAAGGATGAAATCTTGAAACTACTTGCATATGTGGATGATGTAAGGCTTGGCTTTATGATCTATGCAGGATGCTTTCAAGGATTAAGAATTGGAGAGATAACCAGAATTAAATGGTGTGATGTAGATTTGCTAAATGGTGAGCTAAAAGTAATTGATGGTAAGAACACCAGAAGGTACAAATCAGGATATGGTAGGGATAGAATAATTCCAATAAATGATATGTTCTTGAAACTTTGGAAAGCATGGAGATCAATGAATCCTAATGATGACTATGTTATTCCTGATAAAAGCTGGAATGGACATAGAGCACCTGATAGGACTTTAATCAGAAGATTTCAGCAGAAGCTTTGGGATGCTTTGAAAAGATCTGACATGCTTGATGTTGATTACTTGCAAAAGAACGGCACTCCAAGATATAAGTTTCACATGCATAGTTTTAGGCACGTCTGTGGAACAAACCTAAGAAGAGCAGGGATGAAGATAGAGGATGTCAGAGATTTCTTAGGGCATGAGGATGTTGACACAACTCAAGTCTATACAGAACTGACTAGAGAAGACTTAAGGGAAATAAGCAATATCGCTTACGCTTATCCTAAATCTCATTTAGGAATGCAGAAAATACCCAGAATAGAGGTATCTATGGATAAGGAAACTTTGATGCTACAAAAAGAGATAATCGAAAAACAGCTTGAGCTTGCAAAAATCCATATGAATGTAGGCTTTCAGAAGATGGAGGAGGAGCAATATGTCAATATGCCATAATAAAAGATATGAGAATGAATATGTCAAGCGGATGATTCTTGCAGGGTATCATTGTGAGAGGATTGCTGGTTCAGGATCTGGACAGAATGCAGTATGTGATTGCATATTGTTTAAGGAAGGAGAAGTTTATTTAGTTGAAGTAAAGGCAACTAAGGAGCCTAAGTTTTACTTACGTGCCCTTGTTAAAGAACAATTGAATAAGATGACCACTGTTGCAAAAGAACGCAACGTTCGGGCTCTGTTGGCGATTAAGTTCAAATACAGAGGCTGGGAAGAAAGGGTTTTGGTATAAGCTCCTTAAAGGAGCCCCTCCTCCGAGTTTTGGACTTCTAGTATTGTAAGCAGTATGCTTACATGATAAATGAAATAAAAAATATGGACTGTCTTGAATATCTTAAAACAATTCCAGATAATTTTGTTGATCTGGTCGTTACAGATCCACCATACAATGTTTCTCAGAAAAGTAATATCCAATATAAAGGGCTTAATATAGTCAAGAATTTTGGTGATTGGGATTTTGGGTTTGATCCTCTGCCTGTTCTCAAAGAATTAAAAAGGGTGTTGAAACCTAAAGGGGAGATTTATGTATTTTGTTCCACTAAACAAATACCTTTGTATATTTCTGAATTTGAAAAGAATTGGTTCTTTAGAAATCTTCTAGTTTGGAATAAAACCAATCCACCACCTCGTATCTCAAAGACAAATTATCTTTTTGCTAATGAGTATATAGTTTATGCAATCAATGAAAAAGGTATGCCTAGCAAATCTACTTTTAACTTTTCTAAGCAGAATGAGATGCATAATATCTTTATTACACCATCTTTACAGGGAAAAGAAAGGTTGAAAGAGAATAGAAAAGCAATTCATCCAACCCAAAAACCTTTGTCTGTATTAAATAAGTTAATAGAGGTATCTTCAAATGAAGGAGATATTGTTTTAGATCCATTCATGGGTATTGGTAGTACTGCTGTTGCTTGTAAAGAATTGGGCAGAAGCTTTATGGGGTGTGAATTGGATGAAGGGTATTTCGCCATAGGAAATAAAAGGATTTGTAATCATTACATATAAAACCTGTAATGGTTCTGTAACTGCTTTCCTTTTTCTAATTCTGAAAGAACCTGCCCTACTCTCTGGGAGAATTCTAAGGTAATTGGTAAGTAAGTAGAGAAAGCTGTTGTATTCCAATTAAGTTTAGTTAATCCAAGAATCTCATCTGCAATTTCTTTTATTTCCGAATCACCAATATGTGTCAAATAAAGAGGTTGGGGAATACTGTGACCAGGATAGGTTCTAAGTCTTGGAGTGTATCCTGAACTGTACAGAATATAATCTGAACTACTTAATGAAATAAGAGTTCCTCTTAAAACAGGATATGATCCTGACCTCATAAATCTTATTCCTTTGTTTCTTTTAGATATTGTTACAAAGTCTTTATTTAAATTTCCTATTGCTTCAGAGAATCCTTTTTTTTCACCTTCAGAGAATAAAGTCTTTTTATGGATAACAACTCTAATCGGATTTCTTTTTGCCCTACTTGTGTATCTTTGAATAGCATCAGAAAGTAAATCTTTTGCTTGTTTTTCAGTTAGGTGAGGTTCTTTGGTTCTTTCATCAACATAAACTTCAGTTCCTCTTAATACTAAACCATCTCCAGTATGGGTGAATATTTGAGCCATCGAGGTTTGAATATCTTTATTTAAACTTAATTTATCTTTATAGAATGAAACACCCACATAACAAGTATCATCTCTAAGTTTTGCTAAACGCCATGGCTTTCCATTGGCTTTGTAGAATAATGCGGTTGAGAAATTCCAGGCAAATGAAGCTGGTTCTTGTCTTAGGTTCCTTTTTCCAACCTCATAATTTAATATTGCATCCATTGTAGATTCTCTAATAAGCTGAATTGGTTTTGCAGAGTTATTTGACATTAATTTTCCCTTTAGAGCATTTCTAAAATCATAACCTTTAACTCGTTCTCTTTTTTCTCCTGTGTCAGTTTTAATTCCCCAATCTGAAAGGAACTTTTGATTTGCTTTTTGTAATTTGATTATTCGTTTTTCAAATGGAGTAGCTTTTGGAGTTTTTGCTCCCCGAGTTCTTTCTGAAATACCACAATATTCTTCAATTGTTACAGGTATTGTACAAATGATTACGTCAGGAAGATTATCTTCATCAAGAATGGAATTTAACTTTTGCAAATACAATTCAACCGCTTTTCCTATTCGTTCATTAGCATTTAATATTTTGGTAAGCTTCTCCATTTCAGAGATAGTTATGGTCTGTTCCCAATTTGTGTTGATAACGAGTGAACACCTAAAATTAGACTCATTATTTATGCCTGGAAAATCAGGATATAACCAATGGTTTGTTTCTTTAGCAGGTAATTTCTTTTTGATAAGTTCAATAATATGTTTAGATTTTTCAAGAGTACTTTTATCTCCGATTATTCCTACTTTAATTCTATCTAAATTAGGTTCTTCAGAACTATATCTATAAGGCCCGAAATTAGTAAGCCCGATTCGTGGATCTTTTTCTTCTTTATTATTTCCAAAGACTAAGTCTTTTTCAGGTAATTGGATAATACTAAATTTTATCATCATCAATCACCTCAATTTCGTCATCTTCTTCTATCTCTAATTTGAACTCACTAGAAGGAATGTCATAAATTATTCCTTGTTTGGCTTTTAATTCAATAGGTTTTTTTGAGATTGTAATATAATTATTAATCTGAACATCATTCTCTCCACCTAATTGATGAATCCAAAATAGTACATTATTCAAGTACATACTGTTATATTTGTTATATGATAAGCTTGTAATAAGTGTTCCTATTACAGGATCAGACAATGCATTCTTTCCACCATCCGAGATTACAAATGAAGGAAGTATTCTTAAATAAAACCTGTTCTCAAAATCAATTATATCTGCATGAAATGCCACGTGCCAGAATAAGTATTTTTTTAATTTAGGAACAAAAAATTTGGAAGCGACAGTTTTAGTGGATGCAGAATATCTGCTTTTCCATTTTTCTTTTCTTTTTGATTCTTCAGATGGATAATACAATTTATTCTTCTTGTCAAAATACCATAAGCCTTTCTGTATTGCGAAATGTCGTATTTCACGATTTAATATTTCTTTAATAATTCTATATTTGTCTTTATCTTTTAACCAATCCTCGAAAGGTTCTTTTTTAACAGATTCAGGTAAAATAAGTTTTTGATAGACATTACTTGAGTCTGATAAATCTTCAAAAGTTACAATATTACCTGACCATTCTTTGAATTTGTAATAAAATTCAGGGAATATGTTTTCTTGCTTAAGTAATGCCTTGATGGAATGCCTATCATATCCTTTAGATTTACCAGTATAAACAAATTTAGGTACTTTTTTCAATTCAAATAAATTAGAGTATATGGTTTCTTCGATGTCATCAGGTTCTCCACTAAGAACAGATAATCGATAATTTTCTTTAGTAAGTCTATTCTTTATTATCTCCAATTCATTCTTTTTTGGTTTTATACTTTGTGTTCCTCTACGATAAAACACATCATTTGGATAAAATACAGTTTTTACTTTATCTTGTTTTTTATATTCCCCTTTTTTAATCGGAACAAATATTTCACTTGAAGGAGGAATAAATATAATGCCAAATCTATCGGAAACTGAATTTATTTTACTTTTGAATATATCGTTTGCTTTTGGGAATTGTTGTGAAAAATCTTTTCTAAACTCAGTATAACCAATTGCAATGGGATTTATTACAAAAGAATTAAACTTTTCTTGAAATATTGCTGATTCTAATTCAAAATCATCAGGAAGACCAACAGGCACAAATTGATTTTTTCTGTATTCTTCCCAACCTAAAAGAATCCAACCACCACCATAGTTAGAGAATGCAAATACGTCTTTAGCAATTTCAGGAAAATGAGAATTCTTACTTGTGTCAAGAGTTTTCTTAAAATCTAAGAAAGGGCTTTCTTTTGTTGAATTACATAAGAAATCAATAACATACTGACTAAGAGGTTCTGTTTCCACTTCGTTTATTATAATTCCAGCAATTACTTTTGTCATTTTGTTTTTCCATTATTCACCCCTTTTTAATTTAGGAATATTAATGAACTATTTAAATTTTACTGTTTTGTAGACACTGTATTAGTTTATGTAAACAATGTTCACAAATACCGTAACCTTTAAATACTATACTTGTTAACTACAATAATACAATGACCAAAATAATCATTGCAACATTATATGAAAAAGAACCAGTGTTAGTTTCCGCAACAAAGCTTGGTGCAGATGTACTTTATTTAGTAATTGATGATAAAGAAAACGCTAAACAAGAAGATTCCTTATCTTTAATTAAAAAATCACTAGGCTCCGTTGTAAAAATTAATACTATCAAAGTTAGTGTATATGATATAGTTAGCACAGCTAAAAAAATTGTTGATATTTTAGAAACCCTTTCAGAAAAGGACGATATTACCTTAAATATTTCTTCTGGAAGAAAAACCCAGTCATTGGCTTTATTATTTGCAGCATATACTAGAATTAGATATGTTAATCGAATAATCTATGTTACTCAAGAAGAACATAAAATAATTGAACTGCCTAAATTAGCTTTTAATTTAACAGAAAGTCAAATAAGATTATTATCTCAAATAAATAAAGAAGAGCATTCATCTTTAGTAGAATTAGCAAAAAAAACAGACATGTCAAGAGGAATGTTATATAGAAATTTAAAGGAATTACAAGATCTTGGATTAATTGTTTTAGAGAAAGAATCAAAATATAGACTTACTGACGCAGGTAAGATTGCGAGGTTATGATCATGGAAAATGGACTAAAAACAATAAAAGAACTCTTTGATGGCACTAAAATATTTAGAGTACCTATGTACCAAAGAGCATATTCTTGGGGAGATAAGCAACTCTCAGATTTCATTGAAGATATAAAAAATCAAAAGATAGATCGTACTTACTTTCTTGGTACAATTTTATTAGAAAAATCCGAAGATGAGGGGGATTTTAGGGGAATTGATATTGTTGATGGTCAACAAAGAATGACTACCTTAGTAATTTTCATGAAAGTTCTTCTTAGTTTATTAAAGAAAAATGGTCAAGATGTTGAGATTTTGGAAGAAACATTCATTAAGTACAAAAGCACATATAAATTAAGATTACAACAAGAAGATGCTGAGTTTTTTCAAACCTATATTCTTGAAGATGTATCCAATCCAGAAATTGTTCAAATAAGACCTTCTCAGAAAAAATTACTTGATGCTAAATCGTATTTTGCAGAAAAATTATTAGGTCTAACAACAAAAGAGCTCATAGAAATAAAAGAGAAAATCAATAAAACAAAACTTTTAACCTATAGTGTTGAGGACAGTGCAGAAGCAACATTAATTTTTGAGACCACAAATGATAGAGGTAAACCATTAACTAATCTTGAAAAAATAAAAAGCTTTTTGATGTATAAATGTTATATCGCTAGTGAAGAATCAGCAGACATTCTAAGAAGTATTTATAAAAGATTTAGTGATATTTACAATATAATTGATTCTGTAGACATAGATAATGAAGATAGTGTCTTACAATATCACTTTGTAGCCTATGAAAAATGGGGTATTAAAAGGGATTATCAGGAGTATATTAGGATTATTAAATCACAAGTTCATCAATTGTTGCTAGATCATAAAGATAAGGAAGTTGTAAAATATATAGAAAATTATACCACTAAATTAAGGGAGGCATTCTATACTCTAAATGAAATTCAACATGAATTTAAATCAAAATCTCTCAGAGAAGTTTTTTTGTTAGAAAGATTAGGTGTTGCATTCTACCCATTATTAATAAAAACCTATCAAACAGATACTTCTAAAGATAAAAAAGAATTTGAAGACATTGTGAAACTTGTAGAGATTCTTAGTTTTAGAGTACTTGGAATGAAAGCTAAACGATCAAGCGACCTAGATAGTGCAATTAACGTAATGGTAAGAGATTTTAAAGGTGATTTTAAGTTATTAAAACTACAAATGGTGGAAAGAATCTTAGAATATTGTAATGATGTGAAATTCAAAGAAAAACTAAACTCAACTGATTTTTATGATGATTTCCCAAGTGACAGAGTTTATTTATTCTGGAAATATGAAAATTACCTTAGAGAACAAAATGGATATTCCCCAATGTCAGAAAAAGAATTCTCAACTACTGACACAAGATTCCAACTAACGATTGAGCATATCGCCCCTCAGAATCCTGAAGAAGATAAAAAAAGGATTATTACAACTAAAGATTGTAAATTTGTGGATTATAATAGCGATGAATTTCAGGAAGAATATCTACATTCAATAGGCAATTTAACATTTGACCCTAGATCAGCAAATTCTAGTAAAGGAAGAAAACCAGTAGAGGAAAAGAATAGTAAATATTTTAGAAAAGCACCATTTATGACTCAAAATGAGTTGGAAGATTTCCTTGAAAATGGGATATGGAATGTAGATTCAATAAATAAAAGAAAACAAAAGATACTTGCTTTCGCATTGAAAATGTGGAACCCGCTTAAGATAGTAGGAGTCGAATCATATAATGAATATATTGAAAATAAAGAAAAATCTCAAGATAAGGGTAAAATAAAATATACAGAAGAGTATGTTAGGACTAGGATGGGTGGAGAATCTTATGCACTGCTTCAAGAGTTAAGGAGGCAATTGAAGGGAATCACAGAATTTGATGAAAAAATCAATAAACATTTTATTGGATATAAAAATCACAAATATTATTTTGGTATATTAAGATGGAGACAGAGATATATCTATTTTATTATACAGGATATTGATAAAAAATATGTAGTTGAAGATGATAATATTGAATATTATCCAGATTATGAAGAAATGACAATAAAAATGCATTCAAAAGGGGACATTGAGAAATATCTTCCGTTAATAAAACATTCAGATAGATTTAAGAAAAAATGACATGCTACAGCCATTCAAGAATCAGTACATTTGAACAATGTAAATATAAGTATAAACTGCAATACATTGATAGAGTTAAAGTAGATATTCCTACAACAGTTGAAGCCTTTATGGGTAATTTGGTTCATCAAACTTTAGAAAAGCTATATGCAGATCTTAAGTATCAAAAAAAGAATTCTAAAGAAGATCTATTGAAGTTCTTTAATGAATTATGGGAGAAGGAATGGACTGATGAAATTCTTATTGTTAAAGAAGGTTTAAATCAAGATAATTATAGAAAGATGGGTGAGAAGTATATTTCAGATTATTATGATAATTATGATCCTTTTGATGACATGACAATAATAGGGTTAGAAACTCAAGACAGAATGACTCTTCCAGATGGTAATCAATGGCATGTTAGAATTGACAAATTTGGTTTTAAGGATGGGGTTTATTATGTATGTGATTATAAAACCAATTCCAGAATGAAAGATCAAGAAGAGGCTGATGAAGACAGGCAACTTGCTCTTTATTCAGTATGGGTTAAGAATAAGTTTAAAGATGCCAAGAAAGTTATTTTAAAATGGCATATGCTTGCTTTCAATAAAGAAGCTGTTTCTGAAAGGACTGATAAACAATTAGAAAAATTACAGCAAGAAGTTACTGATATCATTAAAAAGATAGAATCTGCAAAAAAATATCCCACTAATGTAACTGCTCTTTGTGATTATTGTGTCTTTAAGTCTATGTGTCCATCTTTTAAACATGAAATTGAAATTGAAGAAAAACCAGTTAAAGAATTTAAAGATGATGATGGCGTTAAATTAGTTGATGAATATTCTGAACTTGATGCTAAAGAAAAAGAGATTAAAAAACAAAAAGAAGAGATTAAAGATAATTTGATTGAATTTGCTAAACAGAAAGAAGTTGATGTTGTTTTTGGAAGCAATAAGAAAGCATCAGTAAAACCTTATGATAAAGTTGTTTACCCAGAAGATAAAGCAGAGTTTATAAAGCTCATAAAAGATAAAGGAATATATGAAAATATCAGTATGATATCATATCCCAGGTTAAACTCACTGATATTGAAAAAACAGATTGATCAGGATGTTATTGATGAGACGAGGACTGAAACTGATTACAGGATATCATTATCCAAGAAAAGATCAGAGGGGGGGAAATAATATGGCACAAAATAATGGAACTATTGGTTTCGAAGATAAATTATGGAAAGCAGCAGATAAGTTAAGAAATAATCTGGATGCAGCAGAGTATAAGCATGTTGTTTTAGGTTTAATTTTTTTAAAATACATTTCTGATAAATTTACTGATATTTATATGAAGTTACAAAATGAAGAAAATGCAGATCCTGAAGACCCAGAAGAGTATAAAGCAGAGAATGCATTTTGGGTTCCAAAAAATGCAAGATGGGAATTCATCCAATCCAAAGCCAAACTTCCTGAAATTGGAAAAATAATTGATACATCAATGGATCTAATTGAAGCAGAGAATCCATCCTTAAAAGGAATTCTCCCTAAAGATTACAATAGACCTACTTTAGATAAAAGAAGATTGGGAGAGTTAGTAGATTTAATTGGGACAATTGCAATGGGGAAAGAAAGTAGCCAAGATGTCTTGGGTAGAGTGTATGAATATTTCTTAGGACAATTTGCATCTGCAGAAGGTAAAAAAGGCGGACAGTTTTATACTCCAGAATCAATCGTCAAGACATTAGTTTATATGTTAAGACCTTTTGAAGGTAGGATTTACGATCCTTGTTGTGGTTCTTCAGGGATGTTTGTACAATCTGAGAAATTTATTGAAGCACATTCTGGCAAATTAGATGATATTTCTATTTATGGTCAAGAAAGTAATCCCACAACATGGAAATTATCTAATATGAATCTTGCAATTAGGGGCATTGAAGGAAATATAAAATTAGGAGATACATTCCATGAAGATGCACATAAAGATTTAAAAGCAGATTTTATTATTGCAAATCCACCATTCAACATTTCTGATTGGGGTGGAGAACATTTACAAGATGATGTTAGATGGAAATTTGGTGTTCCTCCAAAAGGAAATGCTAATTTTGCATGGGTTCAACACATGGTTCATCATTTAGCACCTAATGGTGTTGCAGGATTTGTTCTTGCTAATGGTTCAATGTCTTCTAATACTTCTGGTGAAGGAGAAATTCGTAGAAAAATAGTTGAAGCAGATCTTGTAGATTGTATGGTTGCATTACCTTCGCAATTATTTTTTAATACTATGATTCCAGCTTGTCTTTGGTTTTTAAGACGAGGTAAAAAGAAGCGTAATGGAGAAGTACTATTTATTGATGCTAGAAATATGGGTGAAATGATTTCAAGAAGAAATAGAGCGTTAACTCATGAAGATGTTTTGAAAATTGCAGATACATATCATGCATGGCTTGGAGAAAAAACAGAGAATCCTGAACATGGAGAATATTCTGATGAGGCAGGATTTTGTAAAAGTTCTAAATTAGAAGAAATTGAAAAACATGGTTTTGTTTTAACTCCTGGAAGATATGTTGGAATACCTGAAGAAAAGAATGACGGAATTCCTTTTGAAGACAAAATGAAAGACTTGACTTCTACTTTGGCTGAACAGATGAAAGAAGGACAAAGACTAGATATAGAGATAAAAAAGAATTTGGAAGGAATCGGATTTAAGGTAGAGTGAAAGAATGGTAAAACGAAAAGCAACTCCAAGACAATTAGCAAATTTAGCTAAAGGAAGAGAGAAGCTATTTCAAAATCAAATGAAACAAAGAGGAATTAACCCGAGTCCAAGACCTCAAATAATTAGAGAAGTTGTAAGACAACCAGTAATTAATCACTCAACTACTCACAACCATAACATCAAAGTTCAGTTATCTCTTTTTGAAAAATTCTTAGGAACAAAGTTTTTTCCAATCGAAATTAACAAAACTAAAGATAACTACAATATTAAACAATTAATCAGTCATATCTTCTCTAATTTGAATAAACATTTTAACGCAATATCTCAAAATCAAAGTAAAATTTGCGAAATAATTGATTATGTAAATTATAAAGAGAAAGAAAACTCTGAAAAGCTTAAGCAATTAAAAAAAGAAAACATTTTGTTAAAGAAAAAAATAACTCACTTAGAAATTAATTTACTTAAGGAGAATGATTTAAAATGAGTGATGACATTTTCTTTTGTTTTGATTCAAACACTCTTGAGATTAGCAGTAAAGACTTAGAATCTTTTGATGAGTTTTATTTAAAAAAAATTGATGAATTAAAGAACTATTTAGAAAATGAAGGTTATGATAAAAAAATAAGATTATTATTTCCTGAAACGGTTCTTTCTGAACTCGAAACTCATAAAAAAAAGAAATTAACTAACTGGATTAAACAAATAGATAATTATAGTACTAACATATCAAATTTTTCGGAGATTAAAAAGATTACTTCTTTATTAAACGTAAATGAACATGTAGACAAATTAAAAGAAAATCTTCTTAAAGATATTGAACTTATACAATTGCCAAATGATTTAAAATCTTTATTTGAAAATGTTTATGAGCGAAGTTTACATAAAACACCCCCCTTCAAACAAGGAAATTCTGATCCTGGCTTTAAAGATTGTATCATTTTTCTTTCATTGAAAGAATATGCAAGGAATTATGATGGTACTTCGTTTTATTTTTTTACAAAAGATAAAGGATTTACTCAACCAGAACCTAAAAATTATTTAGAAAATGAATTTAAAAAAGATACAAATAATTGTTTAATTATAAAAGATACAAACGATTTTATTGGTTTAACCAAAGAATTATTTAAGCTAGATTTAGAGATAAGTAATTTTGTAGCAAATAAACTTATTCCTCAAATTGAAGATGAATTTTCTAATTTTAAAAAAATAAAAATTGACAGTGTTGAATTTACAATACAAGAAATAGAACTAAATTCTGAAGAAATCACTCAAGAAGATTTAGGTGATAAAATAAATATTGAGTTTGTCTTAAATGTGAAATTCAATGATGATGGGGAAGTAAAAGAAATTAATGATTTAAAAAAGAAGATATCTATTGACAAAGAAACAAAAAAGACTAATTTGGTTAGTAATTATAATTATGAGGTTTCAGAATGAGTTATCCTAAAAATTGGAAGGTCTTAATAATTTCAGAAATAGGTGAAGTTATAGGTGGGGGAACTCCATCAACAAAGAATGATGCTTATTACAATGGAAAAATCTCCTGGATAACACCTAAAGATTTGTCAAACCATAAAGAAGTATATATTTCAAAAGGAAGCAGAAGCATTTCTGAAGAAGGATTGAAGAATTCATCAGCAAAACTTATGCCAAAAGGAACAGTTCTATTTACTTCTAGAGCACCAATTGGTTATGTGACAATAGCCAAAAATGAAGTTTGCACAAATCAAGGTTTTAAAAGTATAATCTGTAATGATGGAATAGATAATAAATTTATTTATTATTGGTTAAAACAAAATAAAGATTTAATTGAATCTATGGCTTCTGGTTCAACATTTAAAGAAGTGTCTGGAGGGGTTTTAAAATCTATAAAAATAGTATTACCTCTTCTTAAAGAGCAAAAAGCAATATCTAAAATTTTATTTGATTTAGATTCAAAAATAGAGACCTTGCAGAAACAAAACAAAACTCTTGGAAAGATTGGGAAAATATTATTCAAAAAAGATATTTTGGAGTTAAAAGAATATAACTCTTCATCTCTTGATCAAATAGCTGATTATCTAAATGGTTTGGCTTTACAAAAATATCCTCCAAAAGGCAAAGACGACCTTTATGTAATTAAAATTAGAGAATTAAAACAAGGTATAACTTCTATAACGGATATAGCAAATTCAGATTTACCTTCAGAATACATCATTAAAGATGGAGATATTCTTTTTTCTTGGTCAGGTAGTTTGGAAGTTGCTATTTGGTGTAATGGTAAAGGGGCATTAAATCAGCATTTGTTTAAAGTTACCTCAGATAAGTATCCTAAGTGGTTTTATTATTATTGGACATTACATCATTTAGAGCAATTCAAACGAATTGCTGCAGACAAAGCTACAACAATGGGACATATTAAACGAAGGCATCTTACAGACGCAAAAGTAAAAATTCCATCTTCTGAATTAATGAAGAAGTTAGATAAACAATTCTCTAAAATAATTGAAAAGCAGATTATTGGAATGGTTGAAATCAGGAATTTAGAAAAAATAAGAGATTTATTACTTCCAAAACTTATGACTGGAAAAATAAGGGTGAAAGTCAATGAGTAAAGCAGATGATATTGGGGGAGTTATTCTTGGAGTTTTAGGTGGTCTAGCTCTTGCTGAGATTATTAGAAGTTTAATGCAAAAGAAATGTCCTTATTGTCAGAATTTAAATGAATCAAATAGAACGCATTGTAAATATTGTGGAGGTAGATTAAATTGAATTTTGATATTACTCCACATGTTCAAAAGATTATGCGTAAGTATGGTGTGATTACTTTGTTATTCGTATCGATAATTCTGTGTTTAGATTATTACAAGGTAATTTCTTTTGGATCTACAAAACTCGCTTTCATTCCAGGTGTATTGTGGATTTACTTATTCATTAATGTATTTTCAGCAGGATATTCATATTATAAGATTAGGAATGGAAATCCTTTGTGTCCAAAATGCCAATCAAAATTAAGTGAAGAAATAGAGTATGATTGTCCTCATTGTGGTAAGTTAAATTTCAAAGAATTGTCGAAGAGTTCATAATGATTAACACTGATAGACCAATTCAAAATAAAAAAGAAGATCTTTTGAATAGGGGTAGTTTTGCGTCTAACCTGGCAAATACAATTATAAAGTATTCTGAGGAAGAATGTGTCACCTTAGGTCTTATTGGTAAATGGGGTTCTGGAAAAACATCTTTAATTAATTTAACTCTAGAAAATCTTAATCCCGAAGAGATTATTATTGTGAAATTTAATCCTTGGAACTACTCAGAACAAAATCAAATTATCAATCAATTTTTTATTCAATTAGGAAATAAATTGAAATATAAACGAAAAGACAAACAATTATTAGAAATAGCTAAAAAATTAGAATTCTTTGGTTATCTTTCACATCCTCTTAAATTATATCCTCCAACTCAACCAATAGGTTTGATTTTAGGTCAAATATTTAGTTTTCTTGGAAAAAGTAGTTCTAAATGGGCTTCAATTATTTCAAAAGATCTTAAGAAGATAAAATTAGATCTTGAAAAGTTATTAAGTAAAATTGACCAGAAAATTCTAATTATGATTGATGATGTAGATCGCTTAAATAATAAGGAGATTAAGCAGATGTTTCAATTAGTAAAGTCTCTTGGAGATTTTCCAAACATAATCTATTTGATGGCATTTGATAACGAAATTGTTGAGCATGCATTAATTGATGAGCAGAAATTTAGTTCAAAGTATATTGAGAAAATTGTTCAAGTCTCTTTTAGTGTTCCTATGCCTAACAAGAAAGATGTTGAGAAAATACTATTCGCTGAACTCGATAAAATACTAGATTCAAAAACTAAAAAAAGGTTTGATCAAAATTATTGGACAAATATATACCAAAATGGCTTGAAGCATCTATTTAATAGTGTTCGTGATGTAAAACGATATATTAATACTCTTAAATTTAATAATCTTGCATTAGGTGATAATGTGAATATTGTAGATTTATTTGCTATAACTGCTATTCAAATATTCTTACCTTCTGTACATCATGAAATTAAAAATAATGCAATGATATTCACTGGAAGTTCTAATGATATAACTTCACATAATAAGGATGAATTAAAAACTAAATATGAACAAATTAAGAAGTTAAGCACTTTAATACCCAACGACTCTTTTGATAGACTTATGGCAGAAATATTTCCTAAAACTAAAGCAATAACTGCAAATACTAATTATGGGTCTGAATGGTTAATTAATTGGAGAAGAAATGGTAGAATCTGTCATCCTGAAATGTTTCTATATTTTTTTAGATTAAATATTCCCGAGAATACATTAACTATTTCAGACATGGAAAATATTATTGATTCAATTTCTTCAGTAGATAAATTTAAAAAATCGTTAAAACTACTCCTAGATTCAGAAAAAATACTCCTATTTCTTAGTAGATTCGAGGATTATACCGAAAATTATATTCCTGAAGAAAAGATCTGCATTATTATTAGATCTTTAATTGAATCAAGTTTAAATTTTCCTGAGCAAAGAACAGGTATGCTTCAAATATCTACGAAGATGCAAATCTCTAGAATTTTTTATCAATTATTATCAAGAATAAAAGATGAAAATGATAAATTAAACCATTACTTGGATGCAATCAAGAACATTAATCTAGGAATTGATATGTGTGTTTATTTCATTGCTTTAGAGATAGGTGCAAAAGATGATAATAAATTATTTGATCAAAATTCTAAAAAAGAATTAATTAAAGCAGGAACTCAAATAATTAAAAATTTTGCAAAAGACTCTCAAGATTCAAAAATCAAAAATATTATTCATATATTAAAATTTGTCGAGGATTATTTCCCTAAAAATCAAATAAAGAAAACTATCATTCAAATACTTGAGTCAAATCCTCTTTTAATTCAATTGATCCAAGATTCTATAACAACCAAATACTCTCAGACAATGGGAAGTTATTCAACAAACGTAACTCATGATTTTGATTTCAAAGGATTTGAAGCATATTTTGAAAAAACAGATGAAAATTTAAAAAGACTTATAAAAATTAGGAAACAAATTAAAGATGAAGTATTATTTAATAAGATAATTGCATATTATACAGTTGATAAAAATGGTAAAAAGAATAGTTGAACAGGACATTGAAGATGCAGCACTAGAAATACTGCAAGAATTAGGATATGAATATACTTATGGTCCAACTATTGCTCCTGATGGAGAAACACCATTAAGAATAAAATGGGATGATGTTATTCTAACAGGAAAACTTAGAGATGCTATAAGTAAACTTAATCCTAGCTTAACAGACGAAGCAGTTGAAGAAACCATAAAGAAACTTAATCGTCTTTCAAGTAGTTCATTAGTAAAGAATAATGAGAAATTTCACACATTTTTAACAGAAGGTGTTCCAATAGAATTCAGAAATAAAAAAGGAGAGATTAAAGATGAGTATGTTAGACTCATAGATTTCAAAAATCCAAATAATAATCAGTTTCTTGCAGTAAATCAATTTACAATCATTGAAAATAACAAAAACAGAAGACCTGATATCATCATTTTCATAAATGGATTGCCGATTAGTGTAATTGAACTAAAAAATCCTTCTGATGAAAAAGCAACAATTGAATCTGCACATAAGCAGTTAGAAACATACAAGAATGAAATTCAAACAATCTTTAATTATAATGAACTATTAGTGATTTCTGATGGAACTTATGCTCAAGCAGGAACACTAACAAGCCCAAAAGAATGGTTTTTGCCATGGAAGACAATTAATGGAAAAGAATCTGCACCTAAGTCTCTTCCTCAACTGCAAGTTCTTTTAGAAGGGATGTTTAAAAAGGAGATAATTATAGATTTAATTAAATATTTCATAACTTTTTCTAAAGATAGGAAAACTATTACAAAGATTCTTGCAGGATATCACCAGTATTACGCTACCAATAAAGCAATAAAAACCACTATCAAAGCTATTGAAGGAAGCAGAAAAGCTGGAGTTGTTTGGCATACGCAAGGTTCAGGCAAATCTCTAACATTAGCATTTTATTCAGGAAAACTTCAACAGCAAGAAGAATTAAACAATCCCACATTAATAGTTATTACAGATAGAAATGATCTTGATGATCAACTTTTCAATACATTTTCAAGTATAGAATGTTTACGAGAAAAACCAATTCAAATTTCAAGTAAAGAAGACTTAAAAGAAAAATTAAAACGTTCTTCTGGCGGAATTATATTTACAACTATTCAAAAATTTGGTAGTGAAACAGGCAAATTTGAAATTTTATCAAAAAGAGAGAATATTATCATCGCTGCGGATGAAGCACATAGGACACAATATGGCTTTAAAGCGAAAGTTGACAAAAATTCTGGAAAAACAAAATATGGTTTTGCTAAATATCTAAGAGATGCTCTGCCAAATGCTTCATTCATTGGATTCACTGGAACACCTATTGATTTTGAAGACAAATCAACAAGAGCAGTATTTGGAAATTATATTGATATATATGATATTGAACAAGCAGTTAATGATAAAAGAACAGTTAGGATTTATTATGAATCACGTTTAGCAAAATTGGATTTAAACCCTTCTCAAATTGTTCATTTAGATCAAGAATTTGAAGAGATAACAGAAACAGAAGAAAAAGAAAAGAAAGAAAAATTAAAATCTGATTGGGCAAGAGTTGAAGCAATTGTTGGTTCAGATACAAGAATAACCCAGATTGCTATAGATATTGTTAAACATTTTGAAGCAAGGCAGGAAGCAATTGAAGGAAAAGCGATGGTTGTTTGTATGTCTAGAAGAATCTGTGTTGAACTTTACAATGAAATTGAAAAAATTAGACCTAAATGGATACATAGAGATGATGATAAAGGTCTAATGAAAGTCATTATGACTGGATCTGCATCGGATGGTCCAGAATGGCAAAAACATATAAGGGATAAAAAACGAAGAAGAGAACTTGGAGAAAACTTCAAAGATTCAGAATCTGGCTTTAAACTAGCACTAGTAAGAGACATGTGGCTTACTGGTTTTGATGTACCATCACTCAATACTTTGTATATTGATAAACCTATGAAAGGACATGGATTAATGCAAGCAATTGCAAGAGTAAATAGAGTTTACAAAGATAAACAAGGTGGGCTAATTGTTGATTATTTGGGTATTGCTCAAGAATTAAAGAAAGCATTGTCAAATTATACAAAAAGTGGTGGTAAAGGAAAACCAACATTTGATCAATCTGAGGCAATTGCTATAATGCAAGAAAAATATGAAATAGTAAGTCAGTTCTTCCATAATTTTGACTACCTAAAATTCTTTTCAGGAACTGCAAAGGAAAAAATGCAAATTATTCCTTCAGCTATGGAATATGTTCTTTCACAGAAAGATGGCAAGAAAAGGTATGTTAGAGAAGTTGTTGGATTAACCAAATCATATGCTTTAGCAGTTCCAAGCGAAGAAGCAGAAAAGTTAAGAGATGAAATTGGTTTTTTCCAAGCAATTAAAGCTTCTATAGTTAAAAATACAGAAGTTCAAGGAAAGCAGAAGACAGATACTGAATTAAATTCTGCAATAAAACAAATTGTTTCAAAAGCTGTTTCAAGTGAGGGCGTAATTGATGTTTTTGAAGCTGCTGGAATGAAGAAACCTGAAATTTCTGTTTTATCAGATTCCTTTTTAGATGATGTAAAAGGAATGAAACATAAGAATTTAGCTTTTGAAGCATTGAAAAAACTTCTAGCTGACCAAATTAGAGTTAGATTCAAGTATAATAAAATAAGAAATAGGAAATTCTCAGAGATGCTTGAAGAAGCCATTAGAAGGTATCAAAACAGAAGTATTGACTCTGCCCAAGTAATTCAAGAATTGATAAAATTAGCCCATAAGATCAGAGAAGATAAAAGCAGAGGTAAAGAATTAGGGCTTACTCCTGAAGAAGAAGCATTTTATGATGCTTTAGATGATCATGATGGAGCGATGGAGGTTCTTGGCGAAGATGTAATGAAACAAATCGCTAGGGAACTTACAGAACTAGTCAGAAAAAACACATCTATTGACTGGACATTAAGAGATGCTGTTCAAGCTAAATTAAGAGTTATGATTAAACGTTTGTTGCGTAAATATGGTTATCCTCCAGATAAGCAAAAGATAGCAACTGATTTAGTACTTGAACAAGCCAAGTTATTTGCAGAGGATTGGGCAGAAGAAGATATTGATGATACTGTTAATCCTTATGTAATGGATAATTCTCCAGTTATGGCTGTTGCAGAGAAGAAAGAGAAATATGGGAAACAGAAGAAAAAATGATTGGTAAAAAAGGTAATCAACAAATAATAATTGGAGTTGTTGTTATAATTATTTTAGCTTTTGCAGTTGGAATAATTTCTTTCGAGTCTGGAAAAATTGTAATTCCTTTTTTAGATCAACACAAATATTTACAAGATGTTGATATGGAAAAAAATATCACTTATTCAACTAATTTAGAGATAAATATAATCATTAAAAATCCTAATCAAAACTCTATAAATCCTGAACTTGAAATTATATATCCCTTTGGTTGGAGTACTTCAAATAGATACATTAGATCAAATGATAAGATTCCATTAGGTTTCATTACATCTGGTAAAATCGAGAAATATTCTATTGAATTTGATCCATCTTATAGTGTAAAAGATGGCTCTTCAACATTTGAATTCAAATTATATGTAAATGATGTTGTAGTTGATAGTAGGGAGGAGATTGTTTATGTCAGATAAAAAAACTAAACGAAAACCTCTTACTAGAAGCGAGTGGATTAGTTTAATTACTATATTAATTACTGTTCTTTTAGCAATTTGGGTTTATAATCAAAATGAAAAGATAAATGCATTAAGCAAAGGGGAAATGGCAAACGAATTATTAATTTCTTCTTTTGATATGGACTCAATTATGATAATTGAAGATATTAAGAATATTTCTATTGAGGTAAATTCTAATTATGATGGTGCCATCCCACTTAAAGTAATCCCTCAAATTGTCAGACATAATGGGGAAGAAATTGCTTCAAAATATAAATTAAGTCCTATCTCTCAAGAAGAATTAGTTATTGAAAAAGACGGAAAACAATTATTTCTTTATAATTTTGAAACTGATATATCAGGAGATTATGAAATAGACTTTACATTCTATTATAATTATAAACAAGAAGAAGGGTATCAAAAAGGAAGTACAAAAACGTGGACTTTGAGATTAACTGCTGAAAGATAATTTATTTCTCGTTGAAGCTATAATAACCATT
>Ga0307929_1001248_pt1 | contig 20434 bp, 16 predicted proteins | sample AceLakmetage1330_FD_203160 | JGI IMG/M metagenome (GOLD analysis project Ga0307929, IMG submission 203160) | Saline water microbial communities from Ace Lake, Antarctica - #1330 | ecosystem: Environmental > Aquatic > Non-marine Saline and Alkaline > Saline | place: Antarctica: Ace Lake...
CCCTCCCCGGGGGCTCTGCCTTAGGTAACCTTGGAGGCTACCTTTTCATATAACGAGCATGTCCAGACGGACACAACGAAGATAGAAAATGGCTGTATGCCGCCCCCGGGGAGGGGTAATGGAAGCGACCCGGAACTGTTAGACAGCCCAATTGGTCTGTCCCATTACCCCTCCCCGGGGGCTCTGCTGAGGGTGCTTGGACACTTCATTTTCATATAAAAAACCTACATGGCTGTAAGATCAACCACAACGAAAAACAAAAATTCTTTAATTCCAGTATGTTGCTGAGACTTTCATGTAAAAGAAAATGCAGCACCGTAGTGCCCACAGAAGCTGCCGGGGGCGGCATGGTACCCTTTTTACTATTTGTTGGGATCATTCCCTTTTTTTGTAAGTCTGCCCGTGCGAAATATTATTCTGATGATGACAGCCAGCATGATGCCAATAACGGCACCAATATTATTGGCAATGATATCCTCCGGAAAAAAATGTCTTCCTGGTACATATTTTTGCATAAGTTCCAGTACAAACCCCAGGGCAGGCATGGAAGATGACAGGCAGAAGGCAAGTTTTATGGACGAAAAAAAGGCAATGGGAAAAAATCCAAGAAAACCAAAGGTGATGAGCCGGGCAAGTTTATCAACGCCCACAGCGGAATTGGCATCGGAAAGGCTTGCCTGGGGAATCAGTGAACTAATCACAACAAAGGCAATGCCTGCTATCCACAGGATAATAAGGGGTCTGGAGATGAAGTTTTTCCAGAGTGCGCTTTTATTTAATCGCAGTGATACTTTTTTGGACCCGTTGCTCTTTTTTTTGATGTCCATGGTTCTTTTCTTCCTGGTTGTTCAAGGTTTTGTTGTCTTTTGTAATTTGAAACCGGGGACCGGAGTAGCCGGATGTCAACACAAAACGGGTTTCTGGTGTCCATGGCTTTGTTGCCCTGATCCTGATCCTACTCCTGTTACTGGCAGTGGCAGTGGAAGTGAGGCGGGGAACCAAAGGAGAGGGAATGACGGCGGTGCTTTCTTCCTGCGTTAGGTCATGGTCCAGGGCCAGGTCGGATGATTTTTGGGTGATCATGCCGGTGATTCCCCCGGCAAAGATGATATACATCTGATTGACCATGGCATTGAGGGTGCAGTCAATGAGAAAAAGCAGGGGGATGATGGCAATTACAGCACTGGGGGCAATTTCCGGCTGGGTCCAGGTTTTGGGATGGTTCTTCAGGGTGAACAGGAACATGGGCAGAAAGAGAACAAGGGTCACGGATATCAGCCCCACGAATCCCCGGTTTCCAAGGACTATTATCCAGAATCCATCGGTGGTGCTCAGATCTTCCCCGGTGTCGGGATCATACACACGGGCCCGCCCCCACCCCCCCCAGCCCCAAATGGGTCTTTCCAGGGCCTTTTCCACCAGAATGTTTTCATTGTCAAACCGGAAGGCCAGTGAGGCGGCCCGATCTTCACTGAATTTTTCTGTTATCAGATCAATGGCATTCTGTCCGTCCCAGTAGCCCGTGGACCGGGTGGAAATATAGGCCGGGGGGATTAAAAGCATCAACCAGATGAGCAGGGCTGTTTTAAGTCTGGATGAGGTAAATAACGCAATGAGGCCCAGGAACATAAGGCCAATGGCCCCGGATGATTTGCATATAATGGCAGAAAAAAGCATGACAAGGGATAACAGCCAGCTGGGCAGGCCCCATTTTTTTTTGGGAAACACCCTGGTTGCCGTGCACCATATTCCCACCAGGGCTGCCATGCACATGAAGGTGCCCAGCATGATGCCGTGTTGCATGAACACCATGGGGCGGTAGCCGTTTCCTCGCATCACCTGGGCAAAGGAGTGCTGCATGTAGCCGTAAACAATGTTGTGGGCCTGGGGACTCATGATCAGTTCAAATGCCACAAAGGGAATATAGATAAACCCGCAGAGAAACAGGGCCTGGCATAGCAGAAGATGGCCCTTGGGATTGGAAAAATACAGACGTCCGGCCAGGTAGGGCACCCCCCACAGGGTAAAGGTGTTAAAACTCTCCTGGAAGCCGTCTTTGACACCGAGTCCATTGACTATGGAGGAAAACACGACTGAAAAAAGCCATACGATCATGGGATAATCCACCGGGTGTAATGAAAAATTTTCAAGGGTTTCTCCATCCATGGATTTTATGGCAAGGATCACACCAATGCCCGTTGCCCCCATTTTGCCATAAAAAATCAGGGGGACCTGGAGTTCTTCCATGGGAAGGAACAGGACTGCACCAAAAAAAGCGATGATCACACCTTTGGTGCTTCCATATTTAGAAAAGAAATAGAAGCAGGCAGGAATGATCATGATAAGGGCAAGCAGACAGACAAAATTTCCTCTCATGGCATTTTTACTCCAGTGCCCGCCTGATTCGCATCAGGAAGGGGTGCAAAAATGAATTTTCCATGCGTTTTTCAAATTTACTAACGTAACTGGCCCCCCCCCAGTTGAGTACCGGAATAATGGCCGGTACCTGCTGGCGGATAAAGAGTTCTGCCACCCGTCTGAGATCTGTGTACGTGGATCGATTCCCCTGGATCACCAGAAGCAGGACATCAGAAAAGGCGGTGAGATATTCGGTGAAATCATTCTGCATCACCGGGCTGGAGTCGATGAGGATAATGTCGTAATTTTTTTTGGCCATGCTGATAATCATGCCGTATACCAGGGTGGAATCCTGGAATTTTTCCTTTCCCGATGCAGGCATAATATCCACATTTCGCTCTGCATCCGTATAAATACAATCGTTGAAGTCTGCTTCACCATTGATCATTTCCGCAATGCTCGGCTGGGATGGGGGAATATCCAGGAGGGTTCGCATGGTCGGGTTGGCTGTCACTGCCTCAATGATTAAAATATTGGGATGGATCTGTCCCAGCAGGTTGCCCAGGTTGAGGATGATTTCCGAGGTTCCGGATGTATCGTTGACGCCATTAAAAAGGAAAATACGGGACTCATTGGTTTGATTTTCTTTGTAAATCCTCAGGGCCAGGCTGCGAAGGGCCTTGGATGTCACGGATGTGGGGGCTTCAAGGGTCACCCTGGCAAAGGGAACATGGGGTAAAGCCCGGGAGATGGGCCAAGTGGAGGGATGGCCCAGGGCATGGGTGATGTTCATGGGGTTGGTGATACGATTATCCAGGAATTCCAGGACAAGACAGATAAATCCAATGAACCCAAAGGGAACCACCACACAGACCATGACCAGCTTTTTAGCGTTGTTCCCGGCAGGAGAGATGGGGGGGTAGGCCCTGAGTGCAAAGGAAATTCTACTGGGTGCATTGGATTGAACCCCCAGTTCGTTGATCCTGGATTCATATTTAAACAGCAGTTCCCGCATGTGCCGTAACTCTGCCTGTGTTTGCTCTCCATTGATAAGCCGTTCTGAATTGATTGCAGCCTCTTCCCTGGCCTCTTCCAACTGGGTTGAAATATCCTTGGCAGCATCCCTGAGGGCATCATACCGACTCTGTTCCTGAATCAGGTTGGTGGTCAGTTCATAATCCCGTTTTCCATACACCGTCATGTGTGCCAGTTCCCGCACCTCACTGGTCATTTTTTTTTCATACTGGCTCATGGCTTTCATGCGCTCTTCAATGTAGGTTCTATCTGAGCTGTTTTTGCTCAACCCATCGAGTTTTGCCCTGAGTTCCTGTAGTTGCTGGTAGGTCCAGGACTGTGTGGAGTCCAGACCCCAGTCATTGGCAACCACCTCTTCCACAAAGGCTTCCATGTTCAGTTTGGATATTTTTTCTTTTTCCTGGAGTTTCTGGTTATAAGCGGTTTTAACATCCATGAGTATGAGGTCAATTTTAACCTTTGCCTGCTGGAGTTGTTCGGCTCTTTTATAATAAAAATTGTACATCTCACTGAATTCACTGGTGTGGGTTTTTCTTGCAATGTCTTTTAATGTGATAATTTTATTATCTATACTTTCTCGTAGGTGGGCTCGCTCCGATTCCAGATACTGAAGTCGATTCCGGTTTTGTTGTTTTTGCTGAGAATCCAAAATATCCTTATAAGATTCCATGATATTATTGAGTATCTGGGCGATACCGGTTCGACTGCCTGCCTGGAGTTCAAGCTCAATGAGATAGGTGTTGCGAACAATTTTCACTGATAGCCTGGTGTGGAGTAGAAGAATACATTGTTCCAGGGAGGCACCTGGAAAAAACAGAGCATCCTTATGTTCCGGGACCAGACGTTTAATGGCTTCTTTCAGGACATCATGGCTTCTTAATAAGGTGGCCTGGGTTCTGGAATAATCTGTATACTGCTGGAGAATGGAGTCTTCTTGACCTTTTCCAATTAGGGTCTGCACCACAGGGTCTATCTGGAGTTTGGCCGAGGCCATGTAATAGGGTTTGATAGCCATGAGTGCAAAGGGGATGATCAGGGTGAAAATAAAATTACCCAGCACAATGATCAGGATAGTGTATTTTCTTAAAAATCTAAAAATATCAAGGGGTTTACCCTTTTTTGTTCCCGGAAGCAGCTCTTTTGATGATGTTTCCATAGTCGTATCTTATTATCCCCTGCTCTTTCCAGGGAAGCGATGTTTTATCATGTTCATCAGGGGGGTGGTCTCATCGGTGGTGAGAAAATATTTCCAAAGAAGTACAACTGTCAGGGCCAGGTGAAACATTCCCAGAACTATGACTTCCACCCCGGTCATTATTCTTGAGTGCACCGGTAAAACAAGGGTGATGCCATAGATGACCATGGCCACGCACAGGGGCCCCAGTGTGGGGATTGCCACCGTTTTAAAAAAGTGTCTGAAAGTGATATTGAATGCCTGGTTGGTTCTCCAGAAAAAAAAGAGGCTTCCCAGGATGGAGCTGGCAAAAACCCCCAGTGATGCCCCCATGAGACCCATGAAGTGGGTGCCCGTTGGAATCCAAAGCAGTGCTGTCATCAGTTGAATGATAAGATATTCAAACTCTCGACCCGAGCGGTTGATGCCCCGGAATACAAGGGTGGCAGGGCCTGTGCACAGGTGGATCATGTTGGACAGGCTGATGATCACCATGACCCCCACAGCCCCAAGGTATTCCTGCCCCACCCAGCAGGTGATCAGTGGTGTGGCCACGGCCATTAAAAAACCAAATACCGTGGCATTGAGCATGGCCAGCAGTCTCAGGCCCTTAAGGTAAAAGGTTTGAAGTTCGGTTTCAAGGAGCTGATCCTCCTCTTTAAAGCTGCGGTGAAGCCATCTTAAAAGCGGTGTGGCTGAAGCTATCAGGAGTAAGCCCGTTATACACAATAATGCCGGGGGGAAGGCGTGGGTCAGAGGGGTAAATCCGTAGATGATGAGCACTGGCACCATGCCCAGTAATGTAGAAACGATGAACAGAAAGAGGTATTTTTTAACCCGCAGGTGAACAGGGGCCAGATCTCCCCGTTTCCATTGGCCACCGAGGTAGGAAGCTGCCGGAAAAAAAGGGCCAAAGGCCGCCTGGGAAATATTTCTACCGGTGAAGGGGAATTTCCGACCAATTTCAAACAGCCCCGTACCGGCCAACCCCATGAAAGAGGCAATGACAAATCGGGCAAGGGATGCGTTGAAGATGGCGATGGCCCCCAGTACTTGAACTTTGCCCACATAGACAAAGAGTTCTTTAAACGCCGCTTTGCTAATAAGGGATATGCCAACGGAAAAGCCCGGCAGTTTTTTAAACACATACACGGTGCAGATGAGCATCTCCGCAACGGTTTTGATGCCATAGGCATATAAAAGCCCTTTGATGCCCATGCCCAGGGGAAGGAAGGTCACAATGAGGATCACCTCAAACACCGATGCCCCCACATTAACGCTTTTGGTAAAGGCGATTTCCTGGAGGCCGTCCAGGATGGATCGAAATCCCCCCATGGTGAAATCAATGCAGAACACAAGGGTGGTTCCCATGACCATGAAGCTTGCAATGGCCATGGAATCTTGCTCGACATGGAAAAGGCCCAACAGCCATGGGTGGATAAAATGGATGGTGGTATAAAAGATCAGAGCAAACAGGAGCATGAACAGCATACCTGTGGAAACGAGACTGTTAAGGTCCTTTAAATTATCCTCTGCATGGTATTGGGCCGTGAATTTAACGTAGGCCGTGTTAATGCCCACGGCTCCCACCGCCGCATAGGAAAGAATCACAAAGCAGATGGACCAGAGACCAAAATCGGTGAGGGAAATGTAGGCCAAAATGATGGGGGTCAGGGCAATGCGGCTTAAAAAGTAGATGGCTGTGGCCACCATGCCTGCCATGGCATTTTTGCCTGCCTTTCTTCCTACTTTTGCCAAGGTCTTTTGTTGTTTCTCATCCATGTTTATTCACCCTTTCCCCATATTTTGTCACGAACCTTTTGCATGGCACCAAAATTTTCCATGACATTGGTTCCCAGTTCAATGATCTCCAGGGAAGGAAAGATACTCTGGAGGACATAATTAAATCGACTGATGCCTTTTTCCGACACATAGAGGACATCATTGTCCTTCATGATATAATTCTGACTGAAATCCGCGGATGTCAGGAGGTGCTGCAGATCAATTTCCCGCACTTCTCCCTTATCATCGGTTGTTTTACGGATGAGGTATAATTTTGATTTTTTTGCGTCATCAGAGGGGCCCCCTGCCATCATCAGGCTATCCAGCAGGGTGAGCCTTCCGGTCATGTTATAGGCTCCGGGGGTGATCACCTCCCCCATGACATATACCAGTTCCGACTGGCTTTCGGGTATAAAAATCACATCATTGTTCATGATGCGGGCATTTAATGCCATGTTTCCCTTCTGAAGCAACTCGTTGAGATCAATCCAGATGATGGTGTCATTGCCCCGGATGATGGAGCACTTGGTCAGGTAGGTGTCTTCGGCTTCCGTGGAATATCCCCCCGCAATTGACAGGGCCTCAAGCAGAGTTCCCTCTCCGGGGAAGGTGACCACCCCGGGATTTGCCACCCGACCCAGCACAAAGGCCTTGTTGTTGTGGTATTCATCAATGGAAAAACTGATCTCCGGTTCGTTGTAGTACATCTGGAGCTTGCCTTTAATCTCTTCTACCACGCTGTCCCGGGTGCGTCCCTTTGTATGGATAAAACCGATTCTGGGCACGGTGATGACCCCATCTGGTCCCACGATCATTTTGGGGGAGGAGGCATCGGGACGTCCCCACACAGAAATACTTAATACATCTCCGGGGCCAATGATATATTGATTTTTTTTAATCATGGAAAGATGCAGAAAAGGGCTGGCACCAAGGTTCCCATGGGCCGGGCCGGGGAAGATAATGGCATCATCAGCCTGATAGGTGGACTGGTGGGAAAATTGTTTTACCTCATCCGGGGTGGCAAATTTTGTGCTGGCCTGGATGTCATCCACTTCAAACACAGGGTCTGGGGGCGGTGGGGCCTGGACCTCTGGCTGAATATCAGCGCAGGCGGCGAAAAAACAACACACCATGGCCACCCAAAAAAGAGAATAGCAACTTTGGACATTCTTCATTTAAGAATTTCCACTTTCTGGGCAGTAGGTTCATTTCCCAGGAATTCTTTTAAAAAAAGTGTCAGATCTTCTGAGAATGCTATTGAGTCCACCCAGCAATGTTGAATATATTCCCGGGGGCACTTATTTATCTGCTTAAAACCATTGGCAATGTTCACTATTTGTCTGTTTCCTCTTTTAGTTCAGATGCTCTTTTCGTTCGTTCCCACCCGGGGATTCCTTTTTTACCTGCCAGTTTAAAATATACAGGAATTTTCCATAAAATAAAGAAGGGGGCAGAGAAAAGAGATCGCCACACATAAAAAGGCGCTTTTTTCAAGATCAGACCCGAAAAGACGTAAAGGACCGTGGAGTAGAAGCACAGGCCCCACAGGATAAGCATCTGGGGGTAAAAGAAAAAAGAGATGGAAAATAAGAGTACCTGTCCTGCCACCACAAGGGAGAGGGGCGGGGTGAACAGCTCCATAAAGGCATCCATGAACATGAAGGTGTGATTTCTCAGAAATCCAAGAAAAAGGGAGCCGGTGTACTGCTTTAAAAGTTGAACTCTGCCCCCTTCCCAGCGTTTTCTCTGGGTCTGGGCCTGGTCGGATTTTGACGCCATTTCCCCAAAGACAATGGCATCTGGGTTATAATGTACCCGGATATTTTCCAGGAGTAGATGCATGGAAAATTCAATATCCTCCACAATGGAGAATGCCGGCCAGCCAAAGCGTTGAATAATGTTTGTTTCAAAGGCCATGCCGTTTCCTTTGAGACCGGCGGTGGCATGGACCTGGTTGCGACCGGCGGGTCGAATGTGGTGAAAGACACAAAGGGCTGCGGCGGAAAGGGCGGTGCGCCAGTTCTCCCTGGGGTTGGAAACCCCATAAAACCCCTGGACCACCTGTACCTCCGGGTGGGACAGGGAGGCGCATATTTCCGTGAAAAATCGAGGATGGATCAGGGTGTCGGCATCAATGATGGCCACGCTATCCATTCGGTCGTATTCTTTTTTATGATTCTTAAAAAACCAGTCCAATGCCTGGCCCTTGCCTCTGTTCCCGGTGTCGGATCTTTCCATGACTCTGACCCCGGCATCCCTTGCCACCCGGGCGGTATCATCGTCGCAGTTATCGGCAATGACCACAATTTGGTATTGGTCAGGGGGAAAATCGGCCCCTTGGATACTGTCAATGGTCTGGGGTATGCCCAGGGCTTCGTTGTGGGCAGGGATCACCACGGTGACACTGGAGATGCTGCCCCGGGGAGTGGTCTTTTTTTTGAAGAACCAGGCGGCCACGGTTAAAAAAAACAGGTAACCCGTGGTCAAGAGGATATAGGCACTGATGGCGTAAAAAATCAAATCAATGAGTATCATAGAAATCCTTTGAAAAAATCGGCCATGATTTTGCAGTTTTCGTTGAGATCATATTTTTCCAACACCTGTTGCCGCCCTTTTTTACCAAGGGTGGTTCTCAGGGAGGTGTTTTCAATGAGTAGCTGAAGTTTGTCTGCCAGGTCGGTTGTGTCCGAGGGGGCGGTGAGCAGGCCGTTAATACCGTTATCAATGAGTTCCGGGATGCCGGTGATTCTTGTGGATATGGAGGGAATTTCTTTGGCCATGGCTTCCATGAGCACCACGGGGACCCCTTCGGCAAAGCTTGCAATGGCAAAGATATCTGCCCGGTCATAATAACCTGGGACCTCATCCTGGCCAATGGCTCCGGTGAAGGTGACCTGGGGGGCAATGCCCAGGGTTTGGGAGAGGGTTTTCAGGGACTCCCGGTCCTCCCCATCCCCCACATAGGTCAGGGTAAAATCAATTCCTCTTTGTTTTAGAATACCACAGGCATCCAGAAGAATATGCTGGCCTTTGGCGGGAACCAATCGTCCCACACAGAGAATTTCAGGCACGGTGTTCCCGGGTTCCGGCCGGGGGGAATATTTTTCTTTGTCAATGCCGCACCGGACAATGTCCAGTTTGGACCACAATCGGTGGGGAATCAGTCGCATGAGCTGGCTTCGGCAATAGTGGCTGATACAGCGGATAGCCTTGGCCTGGATGACTTTTTCCGCCAGAAGACCTGTGTCTACATTGTAGAAGATATCGGGTCCATGGACACTGATACTGAAGGTGGTGGTGCCGTAGACTGCCCCGATCATGGCCACCGTGGCAGCAGGGTTGGCAAAATGTACATGGACATGGTCTGTGTGGTTATCCTGCATCCATTTTACCAGTATGCCGGCTTCCACAAAATAGGCAATGCCTTTTAACAGATTCCTGGGGCCCTGGCGTGACAGGGTAATGGCCTGTTTGAGCATGGCAAAATACCGGCCCGGGGAGTTGGTCATCAAAGAGAAGTGAGACCCTGCAATGCGTTTTACAGTGGCCGTTTTAATGTAAAGGGTATTTTCTGCATCTATTTTTTCCGTAGCTGTCATCTTATCCAGGTTGGCGGGTCTTCGGATGGATGCGGTGATGACATCAATTCCCAGTTCCCGGAGAACGGCAATTTCCCTGAAAATAAAGGTATGGGATATCCCGGGGTATTCACTGGCCAGATAGGCAATTTTTAATGGTTTCTTCATCTTCCCCTCTGATCGACGTTATTAAAATTTAAATTGTGGTTTTTTTATAAACGGTCATGTCCTGCCGGACACAACGAATATAGAAAATGGCTGTATGCCGCCCCCGGGGAGGGGTAATGGAAGCGACCCGGAACTGTTAGACAGCCCAATTGGTCTGTTCCATTACCCCTCCCCGGGGGCTCTGCCTTAGGTAACCTTGGAGGCTACCTTTTCATATAAAAACTGCCACGGGCAGACCATATTTTGACCCCGGCCTGCCCACAAAGAAGCATGAAAGAATATTAGACAAGCCGACGCTTTTTTATAAAATTCTATACCGAAACGTCGGTTTTCAGCACCGAAGGTTTGTTCCTCAGGGGGCGGTTGAGTAGTTTTCCCCAAAAAAATCGTTTGACACCGAAAAATTGGGGAATGACCACCAGGGAACAGTGAAGGGCATATATCATGGCCATTTCCCGTTTGAGTTGTTTATGTTCCATGAACCAGGAAATTTTGAACAAAAATGGATAAAACAGGAGCAAAAGGCCGGGAAACAGGATCAGCAGAAACAGAGGGTGCACCACGCCCAGGACCAGACCCGCCAAGGTAAAGCCCACAAATCCCCCCCCCCGGGCGGAAATGCGAAACAGTTCATGTATCCAGAACCCTCCGGCAGAAAGTCCGCACCGGGCGGTGACAGCGGCATAGCCATATCCCGTGCGATGTCCCCTTTTCCAATACTGCCCTAAGTGCATCATGGCAAGATCATGGCCACACATGGAGACATTTAGTTGCAGGATCTGCCAGCCCTTTTGTTGGATGCGCTGGCTTAACTCCGGGTCTTCCCCGGCCACCAATATTTCATCATATCCACCGGTGTCTTCAAGAATGGGCCGTCGGATCATCACATCCCCCCCAAAGGCATCACAGATGCCCGGATCTCCATTCCACTCCATGTCTCCAATCCAGTTGAACACCGATGCCCGGGGATGGAGCTCATATCGGTTCCCCCGAACGGCGCCAATGTCGCTGTTTTCCGCCAGGGCATCCACAGCCCTGTCCAGCCAGTGGGGTTCCACCATGGCATCGGAGTCCAAAAATTGAACCAAGGGTGAGGTTCCCGCCTTCCAGCCATTGTTGCGGCCCAGGCCCGGGGTGGGGAATTCGGGATGAAGGGCAATGACAGTTACCCCGGAAAAGGCCTGGGCTCTGGCCATACTGTTGTCAGTGGAGCCACCATCCACATAATAGATATGGATGGCTCCCCGGGTGTAGTGGCTGGCCAGGAGATGGGTGATGCATTGCTCAATGGTTTTTTCTGTGTTGATGCCTATAATTACGCAATCAATGTCCATAATCATCTATCCTGAAGTGTTTTAGATGGAAGGATTAGCCGGGTGAAATATTTCAGCATCAGCCGGATATCACGAAAAACAGAGGGGGAAGAGATATAAATGGCCTCGGCGGAGTAGCGCTCATCTGGGTTGGGATTCCGTCCGAAGTTAATCATGGCTTCCGTGACAAGTCCCAGTTGCCCTCGGATGTATATTTCCCGCCAGTCCTGGTCCAGGGCTTCGAGCTCTTTCCGGGTCCTTGGAGATACCCCAGTGATGGCCATTTTACCTTTGACAACATTGAAAAGACCGGGAAGGAATCGCAATAGAAAGTCTTTCCACCAGAACCCCATTCCCGGGGCGTTATTATCATGGGGCAACCCAAAAAAGGAGAGCTCCACACTGTTCCAGGAAAAGGGATCTGCCGACGTGGGCAGCCGGATAGCCCAAGTTTTGTGTATTAGGTCTCCTTTTCTGAACAATTTCAACATCAGGGCCGTCATTGCGGTGAGGGGAAGGAATATCAGGCTCAGTACCAAGGCCGTGAGGCGTGACACCTGGGATGTCAGCCATTTTTTTATGTTCTTTTCTTTCATGTCCCCCAGGATGAACTGTTCTGAAATAAATGTTTCGGAACCGAATTCCGTGTTGACAAGGCAGTTTCTGTCCAGCACAGAGTTGATGATTTCCAGCCCTTCCCCCACATAGGTGTTGGGAAAAACAACGGCATTTTTCAGGGTGGAATCCTGGGCCACCATGGTCCCCTTGCCCATGACCACATGGGGCCCCAGGGTCACGCCTGCCTCTATGCGGATCTGTTCATCCAGGTATACCGGAGGGATAATGGTGGCATCGGGGTGAAGGGCCACATCCCTGGAGATCCAGATCCCTTTTTCCACCTCGCTTGCGGTACGCATGAGCGAGTGAAACGTGTCATGGGAAAGTACCGCCTGATTGGCGTTAAGAAGGGCGGTGCAGGAGCCACAGGAAATCACCTCCGGGGTGGAGATGGTGTGGGCATTATTGTCCTTAAGCCATTGGAAAAATCCGTCATAGCCATGGTCCGAAGAAAGTTTTGGCGGTAAATCAGCAGGAAGGATGGCCCAGCCTGACCAGCAGGGTTCAGATGTATCGGTTTGGGTGCAGATGGCAGACAGACGGGGCTGGGAATCAAGTGAAGTAAGGGCGTCGAAATTCATGGCCGGGAGGCGATCACCCCGGGCAAACAGGAAAAAATGTTCTGCCTTAAGGGTGTCAAATATTCGGGTAAACTGTGAGGGATCTTTTAAAAGATGGTAGGTGATTTCAACCCCCCATCGCTTGCCGTTTCCCAGTGCAGCCTCTATTTTTTCGGGGTGGGCGGATAGCAGAACGTCAAATTTTTTAATGCCGCCATTGACGCACATTTCAATGACATGTTGCAGAAAAGGGCGGTCCAGCAAAAATGCCAGGGTGCTGGGGATGCGGCTGCCCAGCAACTCATGGTTTTCAAAAGACATACTTGCATCAATGATGGCTCTCATGGCTCATGCTTCCTTTTACAACGCGGATGAAGTTAAAAAATTGAGTTAAACCGCGCGTTGGTGTTCTGAATTAATAGGCCCCTTTTCCGGAGAGTACCGCCGGAATGGTCTTAAATAAAATGCGAATATCCGTCATAAAACTTTTGCTTTCAATGTAGGCCACATCCAGTTTGACCTGTTCGTCAAAGGGGATGTCAGAACGGCCGGACACCTGCCAGGTGCAGGTAAGGCCTGGGGTGACATCCAATCGCCGTCGGTCCTTTAAGGTGTACCTTGCCACCTCTTCTGGCAGGGGGGGACGGGGGCCCACCAAGGACATGTCCCCCTTGAGAACATTCCATAGCTGGGGCAGTTCATCAATGCTCAGTTTGCGGATGATTCTGCCAATCCAGGTGATTCTGGGGTCCTTTGCCATCTTAAAGGTGACACTGTCGGTGTGGTGGCTCTGGTCCAGAATTGTCTGTCGGATTTCATCGGCGTTGACCACCATGGACCTGAACTTGGGAAAGGAAAATTCCCGGCCCCACTGACCCACCCGCTTCTGGGTGTAGATCACAGGTCCCCTGTCAATGGCTTTGATGATAACTGCCACCAGAAAAAGCAACGGAGACAATCCCACAAGAAAAATGGTGGCCACCAGAATATCCATGGTGCGTTTTACCAGACTGGTGGCTCGGGTAACGGCCAGCCAGGCATATTTTTTTCTCAGATATTTGAACGATCCCTGGGACCCGGAACGGTCATATCGTCGGGTCATTTCATCAAGAAGTTGTTTTCGGGTATATGGCTTCATAATCAGTCCTGAAAAATTTGCGATAATCTAAGATTATCTTTCCTTATAAAAAACCGGATCATCAACTAAAATTTTCCAGTGCTGATCAAAAATTGTCCAAAGCTTCTTGCCGGGTGTTGTAAATGTCAACGATTTTATGCATTCTTATCAGTTCAAAAAGGGTCCTGACCCGTTTGTTGGTGTTGCATATTTTTATCTCCCCATCATCGGCATTTACCTGACGGATGCAGGAGAGAATCGCACCACAGCCAGAGCTGTCCACAAAAAAGAGCTCGTCAAGATCAAAGAGGACTTTTTTCTGGTTTTTTACCAGGGGAAGGATGGCTTCCTTGAATTCAGAAACCTTGGGAACATCTAACATCTTGCTTGCAATCTTAATGATCACTACATCATTTTCATTGGTTTTTTCAATTTTCATATGCCGTTGCCTTTTGTTTTAGAATGGTAAATTATATTTTTAGAAAAAGCTGTGTTCTATTATTTCCCAGATCATCCTGATCATAGGTCACTTTGTCCATGATTTCTTCAATGATAAAAAGACCAAAACCGCCGGTTTTATCTATGATTTCATCTGCCTCGGGGTTAAATAAAATGGCATTTTCCCGGTTGAATGGATCGCCCTGATCCAGGAATTGTATTGAAATACCGGTAGCTTCCTGGATGATTATGATTTTAAATTCACCGGGCTTATCGTCGCCATAGCCGTGGCGGATGATGTTGGCAGCCACCTCATTGGCGGCAAGTTCAAGCATGTCCAGTTTTTCATCGGGTAGGGGGGGAGCCAGGGATGCACTAAATTGCCTGATGTAGTCCCGGACCTGGTGGAGGTTTTCAATGTTGCTTGATATTTTCATGATATTCCCCTTCACATCGCGTAAATCCAAGTGCTGAACCATTATGAACCCATGGAAAAAAGATTTTGAAATTCACCAGGCATCTTATCCTCACTACCTTTTATCAGATAAAATTTGTTAAATTTCAAGCAAAACTCTTTTTTCTGTTAAACTCATCTTTCCATAACCGCCACGAGTGGAGTATCTTCTGACCTTGGTCCGCCCACAACATGGGGGCAGAAATAAATCCTGCCCTTACGTTTTTAAACCTTGTATTGCATTTTGGTTTGCCCGCAATAAAGGTTGAAATCCGTCAGATTTGCCAGGGTTTTTCTATAACATACATGGCAGTCACCACTGCCACAACGAAAAATGAAAGTCTTTTAATTCCAGCGTGTTGGTGAGACTTTCTTATAAACATACATGGCAGTTACCACTGCCACAACGAAAAATGAAAGTCCTTTAATTCCAAGATGTTGGTGAGACTTTCTTATAAAACATACATGGCTGTAAGACCAGCCACAACGAATATTGAAAATGGCATTATGCCGCCCCCCCCCGAGGGGCAATGGGCCCGGCCCGGGACCGTAGACGGCCCAATTGGTCGGTTCCTATTGCCCCTCGGGGGGGGGCTCTGCTGAAGTTGCCCGGAAGTTTTATTTTTTCCTGAATCGGTGGCATAAAAATTGATTGGTATTGAAATTATTAATAAAACTTCATTTTGCCTTTCACCGCGCAGGTGAAGTAATAAATCGATTTTTCTTACTAATTTCAATATATCAAAAAACGTGCCACTGATTCAGATTTCTAATAAAGGGCCACTGGCACACCGGTTTTTAGGAAATTTTCAATCATGATGTCCCCTTTTTCCGTTAAAAAGCTTTCCGGATGAAACTGGACCCCGAACACCGGATATCCCCGGAGGGTAATCCCCATGATGATGTCTTGGTCATTCCAGGCGGTGGTGATCACATCCGGGTTTGCCGGGGAAATAATCAATGAGTGATACCGGGCCGCCGCAAAGGGTGATGGCATGTCTTTGAAAAGATCTGCATTCTTATGCACAATGTTGTCGATCTTGCCGTGTACGGGCACTGGTGCCCGTTGGGTGGTACCGCCAAAGACTTCATTCAAACACTGCATCCCGAGGCAGACCCCCAGGATGGGACATGTTTTATAAAACGCCCGGATTATCTCCATGGAAACACCGGCATGGGCAGGATCTTTGGGTCCTGGACTGATGAGAATGTAGTCCGGTGACATGCCAATTGCCTGGGTGACGGTTATTTTATCCGTCCGTTTCACAACAATGTCCAGGTTGAAACGGGTGAACATCTGCACCAGATTGTATGTGAAGGAGTCATAATTGTCAATCACGAGCAATCTGGGGGATGGATTAAGTGGCTTGGAAGGGCTGGGGTACATCATTTCTCCTACGGTAAATATTCGGGTTGGGAATGTAAATGTTTGGCAAGTGCTCCATATTCGCCTATTTGGGACTGCGTAGCATACTAATGCTATGTGAGCAGGCTCAAATAGGTGAAGATGGGGTGCTGGCCGAATATTTACCTCCTACAACATGAAATAGGGGTCTACATCAATGGACACCTTGACATCTTTTGAGGCAAAGGCTTTTTTATCTGAGATCATCCGGGTGATCAGCTGGTTCAAGGCCGTTGCAGAGGGGCTCTTGACTAATAGTTGCCACCGGAACCGCAGGGCAATTTTGGGGATACCGGCCTCAATGGGACCCAGCATCTGGATGGCATAGGAGGGGGGCACATTCTCCTGGATCAGGCGCTGGCAAAGTTCCCCCACCATCAGGGCATGTTTTTCAACTTTATCCTTGTTGATTCCAGACATTTTCAACTGGATGATCCGGGAGACAGGGGGGTAGGAAAGGGCCTGGCGAAAGGGAAATTCCTGGGTGTAAAATTCAATAAAATCCTGGTTTTTTGAGGCCTCAATGCTGAAATGATCCGGGGTGTAGGTCTGCATGATCACTTTGCCCGGCAGGTCCCCTCGACCGGCCCGGCCCGCCACCTGGGCCAGGAGCTGAAAGGTCCTTTCTCCGGATCTAAAATCAGGAAAATTCAGGGACATGTCAGCGCAAATGATGCCCACCAGGGTGATGGCCGGAAAATCATGACCCTTGGCCAGCATCTGGGTACCCACAATGATGTCAATGGTGCGGTTTTGCACCTGCTTGAGGATGCGGATGGTGGCTCCTTTTTTGCTTCCCGTATCTTGGTCAAGGCGGGCCACCCGGGCCTCGGGGAACATCACCTTGAGCATGGCTTCGATTTTTTCTGTGCCAAATCCCAGGGGCTTTACCCGGGAGGCACCGCAATGGGTACATTTTTTAAAGATGGTGGTGGCAAATCCGCACAAATGGCATCGATACTCATCGGCATCCTTGTGCAGGGTCATGGTGACATCGCAGAATTGACACTTGATGGTTTCACCGCAGGATTCACACACAGGAAAGGTGGCAAATCCCCGTCTGTTCAGAAAAATCAGGGTTTGCTCCCCCCGGGTGAGGCACAGATGGATCTCCCGGGAAAGCTCCGGGGTGATGATTTTTTCGATTCCCCTGAAATCCTTGTATTTTTTCAGATCCACCATGTGAATTTTCGGCAGGGGGCGCTGGTTCACCCTGTTTTTGAGTTTCAATTCTGTGAATTTTCCCTGGCAGGCGTTGTAGTAGGACTGCATGGAAGGGGTGGCAGACCCTAACACCACAGGGATGTCACAGAATTTGCCCCGGACCACGGCAATATCCCTGGCATTGTACCGAAGGCCGGATTCTTGTTTGTAGGAGGAGTCGTGCTCTTCATCCACAATGATGATGCCAATGGATTTAAGGGGGGCAAAGATGGCAGAGCGAGCCCCGATCACAATGGAAACATCTCCTTTCAGAATTCGGTGCCACTGGTCCAGGAGTTCTCCCTTGGTGAGTTTGCTGTGCAGCACGGCAATGCGGTTGCCAAACCGTGCCCGAAAACGCCGCTCCGTCTGGGTGATGAGGGAAATTTCTGGCACCAGCACAATGGCCCCTTTTCCCTTCGCTTCTGCCAGGGAGACAAGGCGCATATATACTTCGGTTTTACCGCTGCCCGTGACACCAGATAAAAGATAGGTGTGGAATCCCTGGTCCATTTTTTCCTGGACCTGGTCCACCACCATCTGCTGCTCGTCGGTGAGGGTCGGTGGGATGTCCGGGATCACCGGTTCTCCCAATGGGTCCCGAAATACCTGTTTTTCAAAACGCTGGATATAACCCTGGGTTTCCAGAATTTTGGCAAGTTTTGGAGCCGTGGGGATCTCTTTTTTTAATTCAGAAAGGGCAATCTCTCCGTCCCGGGCCACAAGGTCCAGTAATAGCTGACGTTTGGCAGAGAGCTTCACCGTGGCAGGAACCCCCTGAACATGGCGAAAAAAAACCTCTTTTTTCATGTGGATCTGGTCTTTTTTCAATTTTGAAGAGAGTAAGACCACCCCCCGGGCCGTCATTTTTTTCACCAGGGCATGGATTCCGGTACTGTTTTTTGCCGAGGTAAACCCCTTGAGTGGCAGGGGCCCCTTTTTTTTTAATGTCTGAAGGATTTCCCGTTCCCGGGGGGTAAGTATGTGGGTGGTAAGGGCATTTTTCCCCTCCGGGGTAATGCTGAGCACAGACACATCATACCTGTTGAGTCCCACAGGCAAGCCTGTTTTGATCACCTCACCCAGGGGATGGATGTAATAACGGGAGATCCATTGAAACAGGGGGATCATGGAGGGGTGAAAGAGGGGAACCTCATCGGGCAGATCCAGGATGTTTTTTACCTGGTATCCGCCGCTGTCTTTTTGGAATCCAAGGATGTATCCGGTGATCCTGCGGCGGCCAAAGGGCACCAGTACCCGCATGCCGGGAACGGCTGCATACGTTAAATGGTCTGGCACTTTATACACATAGGTGTTGTTCACTGGCAGAGCCACTGCCACATTAATGTAGGGGGATGTGTCCATGGGCCTGTTTGACCACAAAACAGGAAAAATTTCAATACATGGCTTATTTTTGATCATTTTCCTTGACTAAAACAGCCATTTTTTTCTATCTTTAAAAGATTTATCAACTGGTTTAAAAGACTGATCGACTTCAGATTTCATGGTATGGGATTATTAAAAGGATTCTTCATTTTTTTACAATGTCCTGTCCCGGAAGACTGTGAATGTAGCGCCCAAAAGCGTACCGGTAAATAACGGCTGGCGAATATTTCTCGGTCTGGTTCAAACCAGGGTAACACTTTTTGATATTTTTTTATCAGCCTTGCTGAATTATTATTAATTAATATCAGCAAGTTAATCACGATGACTTGTTTAAAAGACCAAGGAAAAAGTGTTGCCCTGGCATATGCTCTTTTGAACCAGGCCTATTTCTCAAATAAAGGTCATATCTGAACAGCTTTGCAAAAAATAATGAAAAAGGATGTCATATGGGAATGGTTAATTCCTATTAACCCACAAATCCAGTACCTGTAACCGTTTTTTATATAACTTCAAAATAAGCACAAGGAGGATCTCCATGGCAGTGCATGTTGCGAACCACCCCTTGATCAAGCACAAGTTGGGCTTGATGCGGGAAAAAGATGTTTCCACAAAAGATTTCAGAGATTTATCTTCAGAAGTCGCTCGACTTCTCACCTATGAGGCCACCAAAAACCTTGAAACAGAAACCCAAACCATCCAGGGATGGGCCGGGGAGGTAGAGGTGGAAAAAATCAAGGGTAAAAAAATCACCATTGTTCCCATTCTCCGGGCAGGCCTTGGCATGATGGACGGGGTGATTGACTTGATCCCTTCTGCCAAGGTTAGTGTGGTGGGATTTTACAGAAATGAAGAGACCCTTCAACCCGTTCAATACTATGTGAAAACAGCCAGTGCCATGGAGGAGAGAACTGCTCTGATCCTGGATCCCATGCTGGCCACCGGAGGCACCCTCATGGCCACCATTGATTTGCTGAAGGAGTCCGGGTGTACCAAAATCATGGGCCTTTTTCTGGTGGCAGCACCGGAAGGGATTGCCAAGGTGGAAGCAAAACACCCCGATGTGGATATTTATGTGGCTGCTGTTGACGAGCGTCTCAACGAGGTGGGCTATATTTTGCCGGGTCTTGGTGATGCCGGTGATAAAATATTTGGAACCAAATAGGAGGCGTGATGTCCCAGGACCATATTTCTTCAACAACGTATGATTTCAGGATCAAGGACTGCCTTCTGGGAGCTCAGATGCTCTTTGTGGCCTTTGGCGCCCTGGTATTGGTGCCGCTTTTAACGGGGCTTAACCCCAATGTAGCGCTTTTCACCGCCGGAGCCGGTACCCTGATTTTTCAGGTGGTCACCCGGGGGAAAATTCCCATTTTCCTGGCATCCTCTTTTGCCTTTCTGCCCCCCATCATGTATGGCGTAAAAACCTGGGGAATTCCCGGTACCATGTGCGGGTTGTGCGCCGCCGGTTTTGTTTATGTGCTTTTAAGCTTTCTCATCCGGTGGCAGGGAAGTGGTGTCATTAAAAAAGTGTTGCCGCCGGTGGTGACAGGACCTGTTATCATGGTGATAGGTCTAATCCTTGCCCCTGTTGCCGTGAACATGGCCATGGGTAAAACAGGGGATGCGTCCTTTGTCCTCTTTCCCCAGAGAACCGCCATGTTTATCTCTTTGACATCTCTTGCCGCCACGGTGCTGGTTTCCATATTGGGCAAGGGTATTCTGCGGTTGATTCCCATTTTGTGCGGCATTGTCACAGGATATGTGCTCAGCCTTTTATTTGGTATTGTGGATTTTTCTGCCGTGTCCAAGGCGGCCTGGTTTGCCATGCCTGATTTTGTTTTTCCA
>Ga0307929_1001249_pt1 | contig 20430 bp, 19 predicted proteins | sample AceLakmetage1330_FD_203160 | JGI IMG/M metagenome (GOLD analysis project Ga0307929, IMG submission 203160) | Saline water microbial communities from Ace Lake, Antarctica - #1330 | ecosystem: Environmental > Aquatic > Non-marine Saline and Alkaline > Saline | place: Antarctica: Ace Lake...
GGCCAACAGCAGCCACTCACCAAAATTTAGGATCGCGTACGAAAAAACACTTGCACTACTACGCTATTTCTGATTTGCTACCCCGTGAACGGTTACAGAGATTCGAATGGACACTTCTTCGCGCTGCGCTTTATCTTCCGAGAAAGTTTAATTAGTCGTTAGTATATGAACATCCTATTCTCCAGCTATATTTAGAGCTGTTGACGGTTTAACCGATACTTCGGTTACCGCCACATCCCGCGAGGAGGCCCCCAGTCACAAAGAGTTTCGCTGTCTGCATTGCGGCATAGCAACGCGTGATTGGGTTCGCTTCGCTTATCCTGATAAGCACCCGAACGGGGTTTGCCTCTGCACAAACTGCCGCAATGCCGGACTGAACTTCCCTTACGCTGCACCCGCATGCTAGAGCAGTTTAAACAACACTGTAGCTATCGACATGGGCTACCCGGAATACCGGGGAAGCCCGTCCTACAAGGCTCGTTGCAGGACAATCCTCACGAAACGTGCTTGCATAGCAACCCCATCTTTACTTAAACCGCTCTTGAGTGAACCTGTCCGAAAAGGGTCCAAAATAGCAGGAACCCAAAAAAGTCGAAGGAAACACGTACTCTTACAAGCAAATTCCCCAACTCCGCAAGAGACAACGTAACGATGTCATCCAGAGCTTGCCGAGGGATCTCCTACTTGTTGAGCGCCATGAAGATCCCTCGACAAGCTCGGGATGACAAGTTAGATCTATTGTCAATCGGCACACTAGTCCTTCAATACCGTCTAAGGAGCCTCTTGCAAAACACCTGCGGGGCGAGGGTGCCCCACCTCCAGCAATGTGCCATAACAAGCCGAAATAGAGGTGGGACGCCCTCGCCCCGCATTTCAACCGGCTCGCTTGGCAATAGATCCTATGTCCTAAGACTCACCCACAATATGCTTACACCAACGGTTTCACAAATCGGTCGGCATCATCTTCGGTTTCGACGTGTGCAACACCGCGGGAAAGCTTCCAGCGTTCTGTGTGGCTGGCAGCTTCGCCGGGCTCGAGCGTCACAAGCGCTCCCAAAGATTCGACTTCAAGCATCTCTTCGTTGGAGAATGTCTCAAAATTCATGCCGGCATCAGGATACGTTGCGCCCTCTTCAAAGGTGAAGTACTTCGTAAAGAGAAATTCATCCAGAAGATAACCAACCCAACCTTCGCGGTGAGCAATCCCCAGTTTGTTGGGACCACGATTCCGGTCCTGGCGGAAGAAGATATAACGAGGGCCCAACGTCCAGCGTGGATCAGAAAAGTCCGTATAACCCCAAATGCTCCACTCCTGGTTGTGTGTCAGTCGAGCGGCATGCGGAATGCGTGCTGGCATGGGAATAACCTCCATGCCATCGGGAGCCATCACGGTAAGCGCCCAAGGGGCCACATCGACCAGATTGTCGTTTCGATTCGTGATGGTATGCAGAATTTTAACCTGGTTGCTATCAGCGGCTAGCGTGATGTCCATTGTTTTCAATATGCCGGATAGCTTATCAATCGGCTGAATCGTCCGAACACCATTAGGAATGGCTTCCACCTCGATGGGGCCGTTGTCGAGTTCGTAGGTTAATGGGGCTTCCTCTGGAGCAACCCAAAGTCGATGCCCGCCGCGAATCATCCACTCCGTTTCGCCACTGCCGCCCTGTTGTCCGTCAAACTCGGCAAACATATTCTTCTCGCCAACAAATCCAAAACGAACAATACGAGGACCCACCGCTGTGGTAATGATCAATTCCACCTCACTGTTGGCGAGGCGTACACAGTCATTCCATCCGTTAAATGTTACACGTTCCATATCAATCACACCCCATTCTTAGAGACAACACACTGTTCCAACGAAGCATACCGCGGCAACATTGCGATATATACCGCATGGGCATCCCTATCGGGTTCTGCAATTTTTGTGAACGGAGGCGCGGCAGACACAGCATCCGCAAACGGAACAAAACCATGAGCCTCCTTGCAAAGGAAACCGTGGAGGCCACGGTAAGCGGCACCAAGCGATGCCGTATCCGACTTCTCGGCAGTATAAACCGCCACCCCAAACACATTACTCATAATCTGGATTAAGCCCTTATCCACCGACGCGCCACCTGTTGCCAAAATCCGGCGCGGCTCAATTCCTATATTGCCGGCATGGAGACGCATCGACAAACACTGCCCCTCATAGAGGGCACGAATATCCTCCTCGGGAGAAAACGCTGCGGGTTGATCATCTGCACCAAAACGCGAAATACCGGGGGTCACAATGGTTGGCGTAATTTCAGGCTCATTGATGTAGAAGCCGATTCGTCCGCCATTGCCCGGCGCCGTCTGTTGCAGCATGGCATCATACGTTTTCCAAGAACCCCCCGCATGCGTGTCACGGATCATTTCGCGGGTAAGCGAACCGTTCTTGAATACAATCATAGCCATAAACGCTTCTGGCTGAACCGGACTCACAAAAATATGTCCCTCTTCTGCCGACGGATGGGGCTCTGCAAGGGATCCAAAAACGGTATCGCTGGTACCCAAACTAATCGCAATATCACCCGTGTTTTCAAGACGAAGTCCCGCAAGGCTGTTGGGGTTATCTCCGGAAAAGGCAACCACAGCACAATCTGCGACAAACCCATAGCGCTCCGAAAAGTATCCGGCGAGGGTCCCCACAATAGCATGAGACGGAACAACAGGCCCTAGCTTCTCTACTAAATTCGGTGCCGTTGCCTCAAGCGCTGCAGGTGCCCAGTCACCAGATTGAATATCTAGCAGGTTCATACCCGAACCATCGCTAACATCAATAGGAGCATAGCCCCCGATCAGGATAGAAGGTAAAAAGGAGCTAACCAAAGCAATGCGATCTGTTTCGGCATAAGCTTCAGGGTTTTGTTGATGAATTTTTGCAATCTGATTCCCGGTAAAACGTTCAAAGGCACGAGATCCGGTTAATTCAGCAACCGCTTGGGCGCCACCCAAAGCCACTTCAAGAGCCTGACACTGTGCCGTTGTACTGAAATCCATCCAAATGGGAGAATCCGCCACACTGAACACAGATTTCAGCTGTGCTTCAAGCGTCTGCGATACATCAAGATTTGCCAAAACAGAAGAGGCTTCGGTATTCAACCATACGCTACCATGCTGCTGTCCAGAGCCCGAGATTGCCGCCACATTGGCAAGCAGGGCACCCTCGTCCCGCATCAACCCAAAAAGCAAATCCATAGCGGCAACCCACATCAGCGCGGGCGCCGTTACTGTAAGCCCATCCTCATGTTGGTGGGCGCCGCCTTTCGTTTTAAATTGCGGCAAATCGTGATCAAAGTTGATGGCGTGTTCATAGACGACTTCCAACTGCTCATCAATAATAGTGGCCTTCAGTCCCTGAGTACTGGAATCCAGCCCAAGAAAAAGTTTTGAAGCGATCATTGTATCTTCCCTGTTTTTTGAATCTTGAAACGTTTTGTCATCGAATCCATGCAATGACAACCGACAGTGTCACAGCGCTCAGCAACGTGCTGACAACAATGGCGCCCGCGGCAAGCGAGGGCTCCCCATCAAGTTGCTCGGTAAGCACATAGGACGCCACCGCCGTGGGTGCTCCCAATAAAATACATGCCACACCTGTTTCCATCACGCCAACGTCCAGCAGCTTTGCAACCCCAATAGCAACAAGCGGTCCCAGCATTGTCTTCAGGGCCGCTGCGACGAGAACGCTGAAAACCATACCACGAACAGGAGTCGTCGCCAAAGCGTTCCCCACACACAACAGCGCCATTGGCAAGGCAAATTGCCCTAACACCGATAGCGTTCTTGCAATGATAACAGGAATCTCAATCGCTTGAGAGTACGCCCAATGGTTCCACATCATGCCAACAGCGCAGGCCAACAAAAGGGGGTTTGTCATCAATTTAGCGAGAACCCGTTTGAGGGCATGTAGACTCATCCGGTGCGTGCTAGCAAGGTGCAATGCAACAGCAACAATGTTATAGAACACAATGGTGATACCCAGCGCAACAGCGGCCACCGAATCGGCTTTTCCTTCATAGGCGGTCCCGACAAAAGCAAAACAGATAACAGGCAATCCCACATATGCCAGATTGCCGCGGAAAACAACGTGCGCAAATGTTGCCAGGGAACGGGGTTTAAGTCTGAATAGCCACCCCACCAGCAGCGCAGTAACAACCAGAATCAAGGATCCGCCGAGGACAACCAACGTTGTATCCGTCGCTGAATTTTCCGTAGATGAGGCGGTTCCAATCTTGAGCACAAGCAAGCAGGGCAAGCCAACCCAGTAGCAACACGCGTTCATGGTGCGCACTGCGGGTGCCTCCAGAAAGCGAATGCGGCTGAGAAATGCCCCCAACAAAATGATGAGGAATACCGGGCCCAGTGTGTTCAGTACATGCATGCGGCAAACCATACCGCATATTGCATCGCGAGGAAAAGCGCACTTTTCGGTTCATCACAGAAGTGTGTGCTTCGAGAGACCTTCTTGCTGTTGAAATTACACATCGCTGACGGCGAGAATTCGCACGAAGCAGTTCGGTTAAGGGTATCCGAGACCTTAAGGGTGTCGGCGAAGTGTACGAGAAAGTGTATAGAAACGTGCCACACACACTTAAACATACTTCCGTGATGAACCCACTTTTCGCCCTTCTCCGGAAAAACGATGTTTTAGACTAGAAGGCCCGGCAGCATCTCAACCAGTGCGGCCATATCAGCAACTTTGACATCCGCTTGCGTTTCGGAAACAAGGGGGCTCACCAATACCGTTCGACATCCGGCACGGCGGCCCGCTTCTACGTCGGTCTCTCTGTCGCCAACCATCCAGGAGGCCTCCAAGTCAATATCATGCTGTTTCGCAGCCTGTAACAAAAGGCCGGGGAGAGGTTTGCGACAGTCACATGTGCCGCGCTCATGTGTGCAGCAGAAAATACCAAGCAGAGGGACGCCCTGTGATTCCAGTGCAGCAGCAAGCTTTGCATGCATATCATCAAGTGTGGCGTGTGATATAATTCCACGCGCGACGCCACGCTGGTTGGTGATAATGGCCGCCGCGTAGTTCCGCTCGAGCGCGATCTTTGCGGCCGTCACAAATTCTGGAATCACGTGTAAGTCTTCCCAGCACTCAACATATCCGGGGCCTGGAGATACATTAACAATACCATCACGATCAAAGAATAGGCATTTCTGCTTCATAGTTACTCCGTCCGAAACGTTCTTACCTCAAAAATCTGACTTCGCACAAATCCCGTCCGAAAGGCAACCACGCGAAGTGTGTGTGTTCCCGATTCCAGTTCTGCGGGATTCAATTCAAACGCATTTCCTTTTCCAACAATCCGCTCATCCACCAAATAGAGTGTACGGTTAAAGAAAAGGCCCGGCTTTGTGCGAATGCGACGCTCAATTGCGCGCGACGTTTTCACAAGTTCCCCATTATCCAACCCCTCAATGCTCACAGAGGCATCGGGCGCCCATGGCGTCGCCAGCGGATCGCCAACCAGCATAATCTGCAGTGGACAGCGAATAGATTGATAAAAACTCTCAATCACACTGCATCCCGCCGTGTAGTGATTAAAAAAACGGGGACTTGGAAACTTTTCCCAGATGGACATCGGTTCACAAACCGCTCCCGCAGAAGCCGTCACTCCCTGCGCGATCCAGCGGCTCAACTTCGTCTGCCCATTGTGATCAAACATTGCGGCCAAACTTGTCAGATGTTCAGCCATACACCCCGGCAGAAAACGCCCCACTTTCGATGGTTCCACAACTGCAGATCCCATCATGATCCCAATGACATCCTCTTTTCCCACTGGAAACGCCTTCGAGATGCTCGCACGGATTCCCGCCCGCTTAAGCCCCACCGCTGAAGAAGGGAACTGCCACTGACGACAGCGTGAACGCACATCTTCGCTCGTCACAAAATAGACGGTTCCATCTGGGTGAGTTCCGTCCGAACGCAAGCCGGTGGATAAACAGAAGAGCACCTCGGCCTTTGTGTTTCCCCGTGGCCCTGTATATCCCAACGTCATATTGGGCAGTGGCATATCTTCCCGCAGCATTTGTCGGGACACATCAAACGTCTGTGGCCCATAGCCATTAGCGCCCGGTGCATCCGGCCCAGAAAATAGCGGTGAAACATAACTCCCCTCCGCAATTTCCTTTGCCAACGGCATATGGTTACGCATAAAGGTCAACCCTTGCAGGGAAATGGGTGGCTGAGATGTCGTACGGATGGGAAAGTGGGTGGAGTACACCCACACGAGTATGTGATCGTCAATCCCCCGGGCTTTCGCAGCCTGCGTTGCAGGGGACCAGATCAAGCGCGTAAAATCAGAAGGCCTCATCGCGGGAGGGGCTTGGGGATTAACCGCAGGCAGATCGAGCACAACAATATTGACTTCGGGAATCTGCCGCTGCCGCGCGTACGTTTTGGCAACTTCAATCGAATCCGCCTCACGCCCATTTGCCAACACCAAGACTTCATGTGGCCCCAGTGCATATCCTGAAGAAGACAGCATAATGAGAGATACGCCCAACAGAAATGCGCGTCGAATCGTGTGAAGTATCATGCGCAACAGGTTACGCTCTGCCCCTGCTTTGGCCAAACAAAAACATCGCAGCATGGGGATGTGAACCGTGGACTGTAGGGAGTGGACTGTTTCCAATTCCTCGATGTTTCCCACTCTCTACACTCCACTCTCCACGTGACACCCCGGCTACGTTTCGGAATCAATACTGAAAAGCCACCACCGTTGCGTGCGCTCGCGTCCGCGAGGCTGTCGTTCGAAGTAGATCTTTGCCCGCCGGTTGGTGGTGGTGATGACCTCAAACCAGTGTTTTCTCGCATAGACCTCTGCACTGCCGTGCTTGCACGGCCCCGTCTCTCGCCAGGAACGAATGACCGAAGCGATTGTCAGCGTTTCGTCCCGCCACACAAACGCACTTGGCAGCCCCGGCGCGCCCTGTGCCATTGCCGCACTGTCACCGGTTGCGTTAACCGGCTTAAGAGGATCTGAGCAAAATCCAGATCTCGTCACGGCAGTCATTTTCCTATGTTCCAGTGGTCAGAGAACTTATTCAAGCGGGTATTGGGGAGACCTCCGAGTCTCAAGGGGATTTCGCCGATGACGCCCATCGCAACCCCGGCTGTATAACAGATAAGATCAGACATCTGGAATCCCACCCCCACAAGAAGCGCGCCGATGCGGGTTTCCCGAAGCTCATTAATCCACGAGGCCTGATAGATCTGACTAAACTCTACGCCAAAGGAAATCGCAATCGCGATGACAGCCACAAACAGGGTTCCCAGCCGTGAAAACACAAAACCAAGTACCAGAAACACGGTCAGCGACCAGAGCGTATCGCCTGCGTAGGTGGCAACGAACACGGGAAGATGCACAACCAATGAAGAGCGCGAGGCAAGCCCGGCGGCCACAACCCCGGCAATGGCAATTGCATAGAGTATCCTACTACGCTTCTGTTTCATGATTCTCCATTTATCTTTTAGAAAAATTAAACGCTTTATGATGGCAAGTACAGCTTAGCGGCAAGATTTCATTATCCTCTCATCCGCCCTCTGGCTTCAGACCTCAGACTTCCGACTTCTGTGCATACTGTGATATGATGTCGCAAAAATATGGAGAGTTAATATGACAGCCTTAAAGACGATTGTGACATTCCTTGATCAAGAGTTGCAAATTTCACGATTCAAAGACAGCTCCCACAACGGACTTCAGGTGGAGAACACGGGGAAGATCCGCAAGGTCTGTTGCGGAGTCGATGCATCCATGGAGACCTTTGAAGCAGCCCGCGACCGTGGGGCTAACCTGTTGATTTGTCACCACGGATTAAGCTGGGGCGACTCACTGGCACATATCACGGACCTCAACTACCGGCGCATCAAGTTCCTTATGGAGCACAACATTGCGCTCTATGCATCCCACCTCCCCCTTGATGCGCACCCACGCTATGGAAACAACGCCGGCATTGCCAAGGCCCTTGGGCTTCGCAACTTGAAACCGTTTGGTCTCTACAATGGCACTCATATCGGATTTGCGGGGAGTCTACCAAAACCCATTTCCTATTCGACCTTGAAGAAGAAGGTCAGCACAGCAACCAGATCCACGCTGCAAACAATGGATTTCGGGAAACAGAAGGTTCAAACCGTCGCCGTAATTTCCGGGGGAGCGGCCAGCGAGGTGGCCGAGGCGGGACAGAAAGGCATTGATGTCTACATCTCCGGTGAGCCCGGCCTTGTAGCTTATAGCCTTGCCCAAGAGTACGGAGTGAACGCCATCTTTGCAGGACACTACGCAACAGAAGTCTTTGGAGTCCGAACGCTGGGAGAGGTGCTCGCCAAACATTTCTCTGTTAAGGCTGAATTCATTGAACTGAACGTGCCGTTCTAAACGCATAGTACTTTGTACCCCAACACCTGCCCGCCGCATTGGCGGGGAGAACAGAGACAGATTATGATGCAAGCACTTGGATATTAGATATTCCTTGTTCGATATTGAATATTCAGTTTCTTTCTGTGTCTGGACCCTTTTTCACTAAAAAAATAGGCTTTAATGAATAAAGATGTTGTTTTCAATAGGATGCAAGAAGATAAGAGAAAGAAAAGGATTATGACATGAAGTTGGTAACCACCACAGCTGATTTTGGAATGCATTCTGAGGCACCGTCAGAACTTGTTAAGCTTTATGAGGGTACAGGATTCCGTCTGCTTGACCTCAACCTATACACAAGTATTTATTCGGGATCACCCTTTCTGGATGATCGATGGAAGAAATGGATTGATGACGCGGGAGAAACTGCTGCTGATCTGGATATTAGTTTTTGCCAAGCCCATGCACCAGATGGGAAATTGCATGGTTCCGGTGAGGAATTCGATGTCTTTCTTGGGGCAACCATCCGTTCAGTCGAGGCCTGTGCGAGGTTGGGAATCCCCCGTATAGTTACGCATCAGCAAGATATCGGGGGATATCCTTCCAGGGAATATCGCCATCTGAACTTACAGCGTAATCGGGAATTTTTTGAGAAACTGTTTCCCGTCATGGAGAAGACCGGCGTTCAAGTCCTTCTCGAGAACAGCTGTGATCGACATGCTCCCACAATGGGAGAGAACACCCGGCATTTTCCTTCAACAGCCGCAGAATTGCTCGACCTGGCCGACTACATAGATCATCCGTTACTTCAGGTCTGCTGGGACACAGGTCATGCGAATGTTCAGGGCGTAGATCAATACCGGAGCATTATGGAGCTCAGTGGTCATCTGCGAGCTGTACATATCGCTGACAACTATGGCGATATGGATTCCCATGTTGCGCCGTTTCAGGGAACTACAAATATGGATGCAGTCATGCAGGGCTTGCTAGACAGCGGCTACCAGGGATATTTCACCTTCGAAGCAAGTAACATTCTCAGAGATGGCGCTAAATGGCCTAACTACCGGCGCGAATGGCACTACCGCGGCGAGAAAGTGACCAGACTGATGGACGTTCCTTTATCTCTGAGGCGTCAAGCCGTCAGGCTACTCTATGAGATCGGAAAGCACATTCTGGTTGAATACGATTGTTTCGATGAGGGATAATCGTTTGCAAAACCAAACAGTGCATCAGACGGTTTGCGCTTCGCTTCAGACGCTGGTGACCGATACGTTAGTAACGCAATGACGATTACGGAGGTCTAATGAGTCCAAATTCCTCAATGCGTGGAATCATATTGATGGGTCTGTCGGCCTTGGCGTTCTGTGCAATGTCAGTGATGATCAAGTTCATTCCAGATATCGACTCCTATAAGACCGCACTATTTCGCTTCATAATTGGCATGGCCGTCATCGGCACGGCGGCCTAATTCGGCAAGATAGAACTGCGCTTCGTGAATGGATGGCTTTTGCTATTGCGCGGGGTATGTCATGGAATAGGCGTCTTTTTGTTCTTTCTCTCGATCACTAAAATCGGGCTGGCCAAGGGAACAGTTATTTCGAATTCTGGACCGATCTTCGCGACAATATTCAGTGCCATCTTTCTTCGCGAGAGGATTGCCTTCTGGTAATGGCTAGCCCTGATGGTTGCCATATTCGGGCTTTATCTCTTATGCCTCGCCAAAGGGGACGGAACAGGATATTTCTTGGATATCGGTCGCTACGAGCTGTTGGCCATAGGAGGAGCGCTTCTGTCGGGTGTTTCTGCTGTGGTAATCAAACGTCTGCACACAACTGATTCAACGTCCGCCATCTTTTTTTTCACAATGCACTGTCAGCCTGTGGCTGATGATTATCCCTGCGAATGTCGTGCCGTGTTCAATAGGATACTCGGGTGGCGCCATTCTGCTCGGCGTTGGGATTATGGCCACGATCGGACAGCTTTTGCAAACAGAGGGATATCGGAACACCTCGGTGAGTGTCGCCTCTCTGATGTGTTTATTTTTACCAGTCTTCAATCTTCTCGCCGGTCTTTTGTTCTTCCACGAGCGACTTACGTTTCTGCCTGAGTCATTGCATCCCCGTTGCTGGCTTTATGCAAATTGGGGCGTTGCCTGCCCTGCATGTGGCGGGTTTCGGGCGTTGCAGTTGCTCTGTAGAGGAAAGGTGTGGGCCGCTATTGATCTGCAGCCTCTTCTCGTTCTAACCGTATTGGTGGCTGTGGTGTATTCTCTTTACGCCTTTGGTGTTGTTTTTTGTCGTTTGCGAGCATTTCGAGTTGCTGAAGTAACGCGGCGAGATCGTAGAATTATGGTTGGCATAGGTTTCATTCTGATTCTACTCAACTGGGGTTACGTTCTGTAGACAAAAAAAGGTTACTTGCGTGTCAAATCATCCGGCGAATCATCCGGATTGCGAAAATGCTCGAAACCGTGACGAGAAGTCTACTTTAGATAGCGAGCAAAATGGCGATCGCCGCGAATCGGAGTGAAGCGTGGATCGGCGACCGCCCTTTTCTTGGCCTCCTCAGATGCGTACTTCCTCGCTTTTTTGAGAGCATCGATCGCGTCGTCGTTGCGGCCCTGAGAACAGAGCAGCGCGGCGAGTTCGATCCCGAGACGCGGGTCGCGCGCGTCGGCACGAAGCAAGGCACGGCATAGCGCTTCTGCGACACGCGGTTGCCCCCTCTCGCTCAGCTGCCCAAGCACGGGCCAGAAGGGGGCGGTCACCAACTGTTTCGTCGGCGCCTTCACAACCCATGCAACGGCATCGGTAACCACATTCGAGTCCCCCATCGCAAGCCCAACGGCAATGCTCTGACTGACTTGCGCCGCATCCACCCCCGGCTCAACGAGCATATGCCCAATCTGATTACGCAGCGCGGGCATGAGCTGAAGCCGCCGCACCGTGGCCACAAAGGAATCTACCGCAGCCAGCTCCAACTGCCCACGACTGAGCGCATCCTCCTGCTTCTGCGCGTACGCACGATCAGCTTCCAGTGCGCGGAGTCGCGCATCCTCCTGTTCCTGCGCGTATGCACGATCAGCTTCCAGCAAGCGGAGTCGCTCGGCCAACGGAACCAGCTCGGGGGCCGAACAGCCCTCGGCTTGGATGGTCTGCAGCATCGCGCGGGCAGTGCCCAGCTCGGACTTATCCAACAAGCGACTTAGTTCAGCCAGCTCCAGGCTCCAGTCGCGCGTGGCGTATGTTTCAGGCATATTATTCGTAGGAGCGGCAGGTTGCGGGGGAGCTTCGGCGCGAGGCTCATCCATCCTGCCGGCGTAGAACCGCGGCAGCAAGAACGCACCCACCGCGCCAATCAGGGCAAGGATGAGCACGGGGACCCACTTCCCGCCAAAGGGACGCCGAAAGGGTTTTCTCTTGCGGCGGGGTTGTTGCTCCTCCACAGCGGGTGGCACAGATTGCTGCACAAGCTCCAGTTCCGGCACGTCCCGGGGCTCTGGCGCCGGTTCAGGTTCCGATTCAGGGAAGAGCCCAGGCACCGCCGTCGCCCGCACCCACCCCGGGGTGAGCCCATCAATCCATACGAGGTCATCCGGTGCGAGGTGTTCCTCGGCGACCATACGATGCAGCGCCTTCTCATCGATGCATCCCCGTTCAGCCGGGGCACCCCTCTTGATGAAATATGAACTCATGGATATCTGGCTATGTTGAGCTGATCATTGACAATGGACCCTTCGCAAAGGACTATGCCAACACGATACGTATCAGGGGTGGTGGTGACAAGGAGGATCGAACATGGCCCGCGAAGAAACAACGAAACGCACAGCGCAGGAATCCCTCAATGCCTTTACGGCAGAGATCGGGCGGCAACAGGACCTGGTCTATGGGGCCGCGCTATTCTTCGAGTGCCTAACCGTCCTGCATGACGGGCAGCCCGCCGTGATCGAGACCTACCGAAAACAGTACCGCAACATCATCAGCATGGGAAACGCCACAGTTGACCGCGCAAACGCCCTGCTGGAAGCGGCTCGCGCGGACAACTCACGCTGCAACGAGGTGGATGCATTCACGTTTACGCCATTTTCAGAGCACCCCGCCCCAACAGAGATGGTGCGCCGCGCGGAGACTCTCATATCTGCCTACCGCCAGATTTTTCTCGAACGGCCACTCTCCGAAGAGTTCACACACGGGGAATTGCTGCAACTTGTCGACGCAGCCAGCGATGCCTTGGCAGCAGAATGACAGACCTGACATGTGCGCCAGCGAACAGGTCACTGCCGCCCCCTATTCCTCCCATAGGTGTTAAGCTAAGCAAGGGGAGGGGGACTCAATATCCAATATTCAACAGAACAAGGAAAGACTCGGCTAGCAATAGTGGGCTGTTGATAACGAAATGTGTATAGCGGGAAATCGTTCTCACCTTGGATATTGGAAATTCCTTATTGGCCATTGGATATTCAGATTACATCACGCGTAACCAGCTGATAAACGGTCTGTTGCATTCGAAATCGAGTCGCTTAGCTTAAACACCTATACCTATTCCTCCACGCTCCCCTCGTCGAGCTGGCGCGCTCCCTCCATGAGCAGGGACATCGTCGAGACCGAAATCGTGGCCTCTGGGAAATTCCGACACTGGGTCGCCACGAAGGTGCCGTCCGTCCAATGCATGAGCGCGTAGAAGGCATCCGGGCCTCGCTGTCCATCCAACTCGCAGTGGACAATATCCCCCGCCCGCATGTAGACCTCTCCGTGTTGGGCGTCAGCGGTGACGGCAATGCGCACATTCTTGTCCCCAGCACTCAGGACCTGGATCATGTCATTGAAACTCATGTCTGCGAGCGACCCCGAAAACCCCTTGCGGCCGCCGGCGTCAGGTTCATCCTTGGCTGCTAGATTCTTCTCGACCGTAAGGAAGAGCACCTCCAGATCGACGGGACCAACCAACATATCGTTGACCCCGGCACGCAGGAAGGTGGCGGGCCGCACATCGGAAGCGGGAGCAGTGATCACGATGATCTTCACGCTCGGGTGGTCATCCCGAACGATCTGGCACAGGTCCAGAATGGCTTTTGCGGAGCTCTGGGCATCCGCGATAATGAGGTCCGGAATGGCATCGCCCATGGCATCGAGGGCACCGCGGGTGGAGACAACCGACTCGACGCTGCAGCCGGCCTTGGACAGCGGCGGCTGCACCTGTGTCATAAGCGCCCCCCCCTGATCCACAATCAGAACCGAACCGGATGCGGTATCGAATGGTCTGAGGTACTGCTCATCCATTAGCACCTGCAGAAATGCCTCCAGCGTATCCAGGTGTGCCCGGGCATCCGGATACGCGACCATCAAATGGCGGCGCACGAGGTTCACGTCCGTCGTATCCCCGCCGGGTGCCTTCATAAATGCTTCATAGCTAAGCACAAGTGCCAGCACATGGGCCGCCAGCTCCTCATCCGAGTGACTCGCTGGGGCGATTACCTCCTCCACGTCAAAGGGCAGCATCAGGTGCTTGAGGAGGTCACTGCGGTCCTCGATAGAAGAGATCCAGGCCGCGATGACAGCCTTCGTGAGTTCCAATGCAGAGGCGTGGAGACGCGCTGCCAGCAGCTGGCAATAGCGGGCACGGGTGCGCACCTCGTTGTGGCGGGCCGGTTCGGCAGCAAGTCTGGCCCCCACAAGCATGGCCACGGCATTGATCAGCGGGTGGGCGAGATCGTGCGCGGGATCCAGGTCTCCGGAGATCTCGGCTGCCATAGGGACAGCAACAGGTGCGACGAGGGCTTTCTTTGCCGTCGTTGGACTGAGTGCCGAAGAGAGCGGTCGCTTGGCTGATGCCGCAGGCAGCGCGGGCATCTTACGGAGTGCTGTACGCGCGGGCTTTTCACCGCCTGAAATTGCAGCTGGGCGGTTTCCAAAAGCGAGGGATTTCTTGTCCGCACGGCTCGGCGCCGGCGCCGCCTCGAGAGACCGCTTCGCCACGAGCGCTGCACCGATGGCGGACAGCGGCAATGCCTTCTCATCCCGCTGTTTCAGGGCCTGCGTGATCTCCGTCTGCGTGGCGATCGTGAACGCCAGATCAAAAGGCTTCATGAGGAGTTCGGAGACCCGTTGCATGGCGAGGGCACGCTCGGGAGAGGAGACGGCCAGGGTCAGGATGGTTCCGGATCTGTCGAAAGCCAGTGGCACGACGCCCCAATGCTCGCAGCATTCACGGGATAGTGCCTGTCCCTGGGCAAGCAGGACGTCGGCCGATCCCAGCACCGCATACGGCAACTGATAGCGCAAGGCCATGGCGCGTCCCAGTGCGGGCGGATCAACCACACCACGCGCAAGGATGGCCGACTCGAGATCCTGAGCGTCGCCGCCCGTCTGCTCACGCGCCCAATCCAGGTCCTCCTGCTTCACCACTCCCGTATCCACAAGGTACTGGCCATCCGCGCCGGTCATGCGTTCTCTTCCAGCAACTCGTGGGCGAGGGCAGCAATTGGCTCACCCGCACTTGAGTGGAAAAGCGGACTCATAAGCGAGACACCTGCCTCCTCGGATTGGGGTGCAACGAGAATGCTACCGAGCATATCCCCACTGAGGCATTCCGCAACAAGCAACGGGGTGTCGACATGCTTTGCCAGTGCCTGCACGCAATCGGAAAGCAGGGCGGCCGGCACGCAGAGCAGCCGTGTACCCCCGAGCCGCATCATCTGAATATCAGTGGAACGATACTCCTCGGTGAGCTGGACGTAGAGCCCCGCTTCGCGAGCGGAGACGAGGCCCAGCTGGCCGCGCATATCGTTGAGGTGCCAGCGCGCAATGAGCTTGCCAAGTTCGTCGTCTCCCGTCAGGGCAAGTCGCACCTTGGCTGTCGCATCATCCAATTCGATGGTGGCATCAAGCGCTGACGGCAACGCCTTCAGCGGAAGATCCCAGATTTCCTCGAGCCTTGCATCGAACGATATATCGGACCTGAAGTCATCCGCGGTGAGACGGCGGACACCGGAGACGATCATATCCGCGATGCCCTTGCCCGCCTGATTCATGGCGTCTTCGGAGCCCTGCGTGACGGGCGACTCAAGGCGTTGGTCGCCGGTGGGGGCTGCGAGGTAGGCAATCACCGGCGAGCCGCCGAACTTGGAAGTCAACCGACGGCGCAGCGGCTCAACCACATCAGACGAGAGCTGCATATTCTCGGGGCCCAGCATATTGGGAATGGCATCGTAGACAACGATGGCTGAAGCGATACGGTTGCTTTTCAGGTCTTTTACCAATAACGCCCCGGTATTGGGTTTGCCCAGGGAGACCGCCGCCATCGCAGCGGGTTGTGAGGCCACCGCGGCCTCACCCGCGGCCTCGACTGCGCGGCTGGCTACGTACTCCATGTACGCTTCATCCGGCTCGGCGTAGCACGCCTCGTTGAAGTGAGCATAGTCACGGGTAACCACCGGCCCCGAATGGGTCTGTGTGGTGCCCACCAGGATCTTCGCGTGGGCGACACCGGTCGCATCATAGATCTGCTGACGAATCAACCGGGCAAAAAGGGGAGTGAGCGTGTGTAGGTCAAGGGATACGATAATCAGCCCGCCGCTCCCACCACGCAGATGAATTGCAGAGGCGTAGAGTGGGTCCCGTACGCCGGTCGAGACGCGCTTTTCCCCAGCAAAGCCCGCTAGGGGAACCGCCTCAGGCGGTGTGATCTCGATCGCCGCAGCGCTCGCGCGAATGGCCATGGCTAACCTATCTCCTCGACTTCAAAGTCGCTAATCTGACCTGCATCCATGACGCTCTGCCCGCCGGTGCTCTCGAGCATCGAGACGAGTTGTACACTCACCTTATCGAGGCAGATGCGCGCCAGCCCTTCGACAGACTTGCTGCTGAGGACGAGCAACACCAGATGGTCGCCGCCAAGGGCGTGCACCAGCACCCCACTGCTAGCGCCACGATGACAGCTCGATTGAAACCCAGTTTCGCCAACAACGTCTGCCAGTTCACGCGTGGCTAAGAAGGTGCCTGCGGCCAGCACTGCGGCTGTCTCTACGTCGAGGTCCGGTGTGGCCGGTGCCTGCGCCAGAATATTCCCGCCCACGTCGCTGATCACGGCAGCGCGCGCATCACACTCGGACGCCAACCCGGATAGCACCTTGGTGAGCATTTCGCCCTGTGCCTGACTCAATGCAATTGTACTCATGCTATGGCTGCCCCCGCATCGGAAGGCGCGTCGATCTTTCGGTTCGCCGTCATCTTGTTCTCCTTGATGAACTGGGCCATGACCATCTTGCAGATCTGGTTCAGCGTCGCGTGCACCCCGTCGCCCTCTACGGCAACCGAGTTGACACTACCCACGCGCTCTTTCTGTTGGTTGAGCATGTAGTCGAGGTACTCCGGCGGTGCGATATCCGGAAGATCACGCTTGTTGAACTGGAGCAAGTTGGGGATTTCATCCAGCGTCCGGTTATAGGTCTTCAGATTATCCTTCAGGTTCTGCAAACTGAGCGCATTCTGCTCCATCTCACTCCACTGCGAGTCGGCCACGAACACAAGCCCATCCACACCGGTTAACACCAGGCGACGTGTCTGGTTGTAGATCGCCTGCCCGGGGACGGTATAGAGCTGGAAGCGGGATTTAAAGCCCTTGATCGCGTCGGACTTGAGCGGAAGAAAATCGAAGTAGAGCGTCCGATCCTGCTGTGTGGCCAGCATGGTCATCTCCCCCTTCACTTCCTCCGGCATGACCGCGTGCAGATAATCAATGTTGGTCGTCTTCCCACTCTGAGGTGGCCCATAATAGACGATCTTGAACGATATCTCTCGCTTTCCCAGATTCACGAATGGCATTGGCCAATCTCCTGCAAGCAATGGATAGAAGCGGAAAACTATTGGTCCCTTAAAACGAGAATAAACTAGACGAACATCGCCAGACATGCAAACTATTTGGGCAGTAGGAACGCTGCACGTTCATGTGCTCATGGGCTACAGACTGGAGCTGATACCGTGGCTGACGCAATTAATATTCTCGAGCAGGGAGCGCAGGGCTTAGACGACGCCGTCTCCATGCTCGATATGATCCATGATGTCCTCGGCTCCCTCGGCAACGAAGGGCCCCCGATGCGGGACGATACCTCCTTCGAGTTTCCACTGGAGGCCGCAATTCACATGCTGCCCCGGCGCTACGTCAAAGAGTTCGACGCGTCCATCATCAAGGGCGAGACCATCCTGATCAAATGCGACGACCTCTTCGAGCAGCTCAAAACGGGCAAGATCGCCGTGCCAATCTCAGCGCTGGCGTTCTACATCCCCGTCGACCTCGTCTATAGCGCCACATTCCAGGATGAGACCGTCATGAGACTCCCTATTCAATTGGTCGTCCACTCCGTCGGCATCGAGGAACTTGCCAAGCGCATACCCAACACCCTGCGCACCTATGACATCGTGGGGTTTGAAGACCCTTTCCCTGAGAACATGAGCTCACGCAGTGCCGCTGCCGCCAGTGACGCACCAGCCGTGCTGCTCGAGGATGATGATGACGAACCGGCAGACGAACTCCTCGGCGAAGCCCAGCCGCTCCGCATGGCGGACCCTACGGTCCTCGCCAAACCCGAACTCGAGCCGCCCCCCACGCAGATGCCAAATCAGGAGCAGGTGCTGGACATCGACGAGCTACTCGAGGAGGCGCAGCCCACCCCCGCCGCAGAAAAGCAACAGTCCGACACAACATTCGACTACCCGGCCAAGGATGCGGTGCAAAGACTCACGAGCGGGGCGACGGGCCTGCTCGAGGACATGGATCCCGGTATGACCGTGCCTATCGACCTGCCGGACATCTTCGAGCAGCTCAAGCACGGCACGGTCTCCATCCCTACCCGTGACCTCGCCAAACAGCTCCCATCAGCCATTCGCCCCAACGAACGCGTACTCCACGGTGGGACGACGACGAACCTAGCCCTCGACACCGTTGTCGCGGCTCTGGGGATTGAAGCGCTGGCCTCACGAATATCCGCTCCGCTCCGGGACTTCGACATTGAGCGTATGGTCGACCCCTTCCCGAAGTCCGCGGCACGCCCCCCGCCACTAGTAAAGGATCGCCGCAGCTCCCGTAGTCGCGTTGCGGGCGCCCAGCAGGTTGACGCACGCCGCGTCGCAGGAGACCACTTCGCCGACGGTGATACGAGCACCTCCCATCACGCAGCCACAGCACCGGCGGAGCAGGGCTACAGGGAGCTCCCTGGCAATATCAACATCAACACCGCGACGGCAGAGGAACTCACACTGCTCGAAGGGATCGACCGCTCTGTTGCCAAAAAGATCGTCAAGCACCGCAACAAGAACGGCCCGTTCACAACCATATTCGACCTACTCACGGTTGGCAGCCTCGAGGCCCCCGCGCTGCAACAGATGAGCGGCATGCGCGTCGGTGCGGGCGTCTTCAACAGACGGCAAAGGCTTGCATCACTTCTGCGCATACCGGCCGGGCAGGTCACCGACTTGCCGCAGGTTGCCGAGGCAGTCATCCGCAAACCAGACTTCTCGGGCTGCGTGATCTCCGATGCCAACGGCCTCGTGCTGGCGCAGGCGGGCATGGACGAGTCCGCCGACCGGATCGCGGCCATCGTCCCGCGACTCCTGCGTCGGGTCCAGGACGATATGTCCCTGATCGGTGCAGGCACCCCCCGCACGGCCTCGATTACCACCAGTGAGATGTGCTTCACGGTGGCATCGCACCGCTCCATCGCCGTGAGCACCATCCACCGCCACGGCCAGATTAACGAGACCGACCTCGCCTTCGTGCGTAAACTAGTACTGGAACTTGCCTGGCTAATCAGCCTGCGCGCATATGCGGGCCCGGCGGCCTAGCAAAGAAGCCTTTTAAGGATGGACCTGTTATCGGAAATGCTAGGGACAGGCCTTCTTTGCGGGCCTTCCCTATCTGCCGAGAGACATCTGTTACGCGTTTCCCCACGATGCGAAAAACCCAAACGGTTGACGAGAACGCACACCCTTGACTCAGCGCCACCGGAGCATCTCGCAACCTTGACGGGGCTGACTCCCCCGCGTATAGTCCGTCCCACTTCAGATCTATGCGCCCATAGCTCAATTGGATAGAGTGTCAGCCTCCGAAGCTGAAGGTTCCGCGTTCGAGCCGCGGTGGGCGTACCAACTAAATCCTTCCCCTCTTCCAACATCAAGAGGGGAGGATTCTAGCCAAATCCCTTAGTAAACCCGAAAATCTTAGCCGAAAGGGAGAAGATTCTCCCGCTAAGGGCATTTTCGAGCATTTTCCCCATCCGGATGATTCAACACGCATTTGAGGGGATGCGGGCGCAATAATCGGTCTATAGTTGAAGGACTCATTGCCAGAAGCAGAGCCCTACTGTCCGCTCCGATTGGCCCTCGATGGACTTCGTAGCTTTCGACATAGCTCTTCATTACCGGGTGGAGCAACTTCGAACAAGGCTGATCGAACAGTAGCCATATCTTTTTCAAACTCTCGGTGGCACCATCATAGACAGGGTTGCGCCCCGCCGGGCGTAGTGGCTCAGAAGTGCTTCTGAGCACCTTGATCGCATGCTTTCGCTCCAGACTAGTCGTCTCACAGAACTCATCGAGAACTTTCCCCTTGGCTCGCTTCGTTTTCATCACCACATACCGTTTGCGCATTAGCACAATGTATTCCTTCGTCGCTGCTCTACTCATTTTCATGACTCCATTATTTCGGTGTCATGATTATGACGCAACAACACTAAACGCCTCATGCTCAACAATCCGTTTCGGTGTCATCCATTCTGACGCAACGCGCGTAGTCAGGATTAAATGCGAAGTGCAAAGTAAAACGCACGCTTCAGGTGAGAAGCATATCGAGCCACATGTAGACAAGAAGCTCGGGGATACTGGAAGGGGCGGGTGCTGTAATACTCCCACGAGCCCCCCCGGGGGGGCTCGTGGGAGTGACACAAAAAAAGAGCTCCATGAGCCAAAATTTGGTTTGCTTAAGTTACGAAACAAACAGCAACCAAGGAGACCCATGGAGCAGCCAAATAGTGACAGAAAAGGAAATG
>Ga0307929_1001251_pt1 | contig 20404 bp, 23 predicted proteins | sample AceLakmetage1330_FD_203160 | JGI IMG/M metagenome (GOLD analysis project Ga0307929, IMG submission 203160) | Saline water microbial communities from Ace Lake, Antarctica - #1330 | ecosystem: Environmental > Aquatic > Non-marine Saline and Alkaline > Saline | place: Antarctica: Ace Lake...
GTTGGGAACTACTATCTATGGTCGGAGGATGTGCCCACCCGCGCAGCCGACGACGAGGGGGAGGACTACAAGATTCACGCTCTGGAGCGAATGCGTGTTGAGTTATCAGACGCACACGTACTCAACGCTTATCAGGCGGCGGAGATCGGGCGGTTGAAGGCGGAAATCAACGCAGCTAAAATCTTACTTGATGCGCAGACGGTTGCGCTCGGATCGTTACAGGGGCGTATCAAGGAAAACCAAGAAACATTTGCCGAAATGATAAACGAACGGGATGCCAAGGCTAAGGATCAGGCGGCGGAAATCAAGCGGTTGACGGTCGAGAACAAGAGGATAAACGATCTTTGTCAGAGCGCAAATGCTGAGTTGCTGGATGAGAGACTAAAAGATTCCCCAACAAACGACAGAAGGGAGTAAATGATGGCGCATGTATGGTTGGCTGAGTATTGCCCGTGTCAGTATGAATCGGGTTTTGAGGCTGTTGTGCTTTGCCGCACTCGCAAGATAGCCAGAGCAGCACTCAAAATACACAAAGACAAAAAACTTACCCACTCTTGGGGCAAAGAGAAAAAACTGCCGTGGCAACATTGGCGCGTTCGGAGGGCTGTCATTTTGCAGAGTCTTTCGACAGATAGTATTGCAAACAACAAGGAGAACAAAACATGAAGGAACAGCCTAAAATTGTCGAAGGTAATGTAACGTTCAGCAGGGAAGCTGATTACTCGCAGGTGGAAGAAATTACTGGCTACCTCGATTGCTGGGACATCGAAAAGGATAGCTTCCCGAAGCTGACCACGATAGGCGGCTACCTCTATTGCTGGGACATCGAAAAGGATAGCTTCCCGAAGCTGACCACGATAGGCGGCTACCTCTATTGCTGGGAGATCGACAAGGTATGCTTCCCGAAGCTGACCACGATAGGCGGCTACCTCTATTGCTGGGACATCGACAAGGATAGCTTCCCGAAGCTGACCACGATAGGCGGCCACCTCTATTGCCGGGGCACCGACAAGGATAGCTTCCCGAAGCTGACCACGATAGGCGGCTACCTCGATTGCCGGGGCGCCGACAAGGATAGCTTCCCGAAGCTGAGAAAGAAAAATATTGGGCCTGAAATTGCATGGCGTAAAGTGATGGCGGCGTTCAAGCGAAAAGGGTTTGTTCTATTTGACGATATATTGGCGGTTATTCTGTCAACAAAAGAACGCACCAATGGAGCGAAGGTTCACAGGATCAGGATTATTGGAAAGCTGAAAGTCTCGTTTTGTATTGAGATGGATGGGACGTTTTCACATGGCGATACGATTAAGCAGGCTAGGGAATCCTTCCTCTACAAAGTGAGTAACAGGGACAAGTCTACCTATGAGGGGTGGGATATCAGTCGAAAAATCACGAAGCGAGAGGCTATTGAAAGCTATCGCGTTATCACGGGCGCATGTGAAAGCGGCGTGAGGCAGTTTGTAGAAGGGATCGGCAAACTCAAAAGCCGGTACACTGTGCGGGAGATTATTGAGCTGACAAAGGGCCAATTTGGGCATGATGAGTACAGTGCTTTCTTCTCCAAATAAATATCAGATACCGACACTTAATGCTACTAATAAAGGGAGTGAATAATGAGGGGATGGCTATACAGAACAGTTATGCGGATTGCTCACAGATTCAACTGGCATTATGCGCCACCGATATACCCAGAGGGTGACACTCAGCTATGGTGTAAGTGGTGCGGATTCAGGCAGACAATCAAACGCATTGGCGACAATTTGACAGAAGAGGTGACTAAATGAAAATCAAAAAAGAACTGGCAAACCTGATAAACCGACACGGCATTGACACAGACTTGGATACTCCGGACTTCCTGATTGCTGACATGATTCTAGGCTTCTTGAGTTCGATCAAGGAGTGTCACGCGAAGCACGAGCAATGGGCTGACAGAGAGAATGATCGCAAGGATTCGACAGAAGGGGTGACTAAATGAAATCAGTAGTTTGGGAATATATCGGGTGGTTTTGTTGGAGATGTTGGAAGCCTTACAAGAAGAAATATGAGTATGGCTTTGGTGGAAGACCTCAGGATTCGACATTTATATGAATTCTGGTATTGTTTAGATAAGCATCAAATACATTCATGTATTGAATTCACTTCTGATATAGAAAGTTATTGTATATCAGAAATTGAAGAATTGATTAAAGAAGAATCATTGAAATGTATTCGGGGTGGTATTACTATATGGCAATCTAGTGCTGGGTATATTGGTCAGAGTTGTATTAGATATTTTAACGAAAATAACAAAGGAGATTGATTAATGTTTGATATTATTATTTATGGGACTATTGGTTTCTTTATTGGTATGTGGGTACGAAACCAATTGAACGAAGATAAGGATCCACGAACATCTATCAAGGCTGCAGTTGTTACTTCTTGTAAATGGTGTCGTGGTCAAGTAATGTATTGCTTCAAGAAAATTCCAAAGACTAAAAAGAAAGTGGTACATGGAAATGATTAAAGAAGTAGTTCCAATGTATGACTTATATCTTTTCAATGATGATATAAACACTGAAACATTTGTAGTTCAATCATTGGTACATGTTATGGATTATAATTCCATATTGGCTATAAAGTTAGCATCGGAAGCACATAAAAATGGAAAAACACTAATAGATACCTCTAACAAAGAAGAGATGGTTGAGAAAAGAGATCTATTAGTTGCTTTCGGTTTGAATGCACAAGTATGTAAGGTGGAATAACTATGACTAAAGGAGTAATGGACTTTCGAGTATTAATGGATAAGATTTCCACTGAAATGTGGCAAGATAAAGATAAGGCTATTCAAAAATATGAAACGGAAGGTACCAAGACAGGTAAAAAGCCATATAGATATGATGATAATTTTTATACTACTGCTAATGATTTGAGATGGCGGTGGGAAAGAAATTGGCGTCTATGTGAAGAAATCAAAGTTATAAATGCCCCAAAGGGATCTAAGATGGAGAAGTGCCGCTATTGGCTTAAACATCAAGAGCGGACAGGTATGATGGATTCAATGTTTCCTAAACGAGGGTGTATTTCTGGCGCAAGATTTAAACGAAAGAATAAACCTTGGGGTAGTAATACTGAAGGATTGATGACTGTTAGGTCCCCAATTGTGCATCTTAGTAATGGACTGTCTGGTACTGATAGAGGAGCTTATTGCCAGTCGAGGAAGAAGAAACCTGTCAGGAAGCATCCATCTTGGAAACGTACTATACCCAAAATGATCAGGTCTACTAAAAATAAAGATGAAGTGACTTGTAAACAATGTTTGAATCTGATGAAAAGTAATAATCCAGATATACAAAAAGAGATTATCATTTTGACTATTCAAAATGATGCTTGATAATATAGTTCCCATCCAAATTAAAGTAGGGTGGGAACTTTCCTTTTAGGGAGAATGTGGTGGATAAAAAAATAATACATATTATTTCTGAATTAGATCATGTTCATGTTGATTGCCAACTATTCATTCCTGTAGTTGATTATGGTTCAGTCTCATCATTGTTAGAACCTATAAAACGAGTCGGAAAAAAGTACTTATGTGATGTCACATCAATTTCAACGGGAGTCATGGGAAGCCTTGTTGATGATGAAAGTAAAAAGAATACTAAGATAATTATAATAAGATTTTCGTCGTGTGAGTCAATGGCGTCTGAATTAGCTGATTATCTATGGGATGATATTAAACATAAATTTAAATGTAATGGTGAACCAGCTTTTGGGAGAATATAATGAGAGTTGAACAGTTTGAAAAACAGGTTGTTGGTGTTGAGATAACCTGTGATATTTGTACATCAGTAATAGATGAGAAAAATGTTGCAAAAACATTTACACCGAATGGTAGTTCCTACTATGATGACAAGGAAATGGATATCTGTAAATCATGTTTTGAATGTTTACCACAAGGAATGATTAATTGTCCTCGTTTGAGTTTAACTGAAACAATGGGTTATATCATTGATTGTTTTAGCTCGGAAGTACGAAATAATGTCAGGATAAAAAAGCCAGATTTGAATAAAGGAATCTATGCTATGTGGGCAGGTTATGATAGTCCACGAAGATGGATTACTAAACATGATACAGTGACCGACCTTGTAAAACATGTAAATGGTACAGATAATGAAGGTCCATATGATCTCCTTGACATATTATTTGATGGGCAACCACAGGGTGCAATAAAACGAACAATTATAGAATTAGACAAAAAGAAATGGTGTTAATCTATGGAAGCTGAAAAATTTCTAGTTAAGTTTAAAGAGTGTATAACTAATTTTCGTAAGAGTCAGAATGATACTTACGATGATGACGACGCTGCTCATTTCTTTGATCCAAAATTGAAGAAATTCCTTATTGATAATAAGAAAGCTGTTGATGCTTTATTTGAATTAAGAAGTCTTGTTGCATTTCAAAAATTTGTAACTGGCTATATATGGAAAGGTAAGTGATGGATCTTGAATTAAGTCCCGACCAAAAATCATGTATGGATGATATAATGTCATGGTGGAAGATAGGAAATTCCCCACTAATTACATTCGGTGGATATGCTGGTTGTGGGAAAACTACATTGATTGCTGAGCTGAAAAAGAATTTAGAGAACGTAAAAGTGGCATTTTGTAGTTACACAGGCAAAGCCGCCAGTGTGTTAGGTTCTAAACTTAGAGCTGCCGAGGTATTAAAAGCTGATGACTACTGCGGTACAATTCATTCACTTATATATTTTCCAATCTTAAATGGAAAAAATCAAATTATCGGATGGAGCTTAAAAGATAATTTACCAGACTATGACCTTATCATTATAGATGAGGCGAGCATGGTTAATGAGGAAGTTTTCGTTGATCTTAGTGCTTATAACCTCCCAATATTAGCTGTTGGTGATCATGGGCAGCTGCCCCCAATTGGTGGGAATCTAAATTTGATGGAAAACCCTCAATTAAAATTGGAGAAGATTCATCGGCAATCAGAAAACAATCCTATTATTGCATTATCTATCATGGCACGAGAAGATGGGTTTATACCGTATGGTGCATATGGGACAACTGTAGTAAAGACATATAAGAAAAATGATCTAATTGGTCAGTTCTTAAAGCACTCTGGTGATTTTAGTCAGACAGCAATCCTATGTGGATTTAATAAGACTAGAGTTAAAATCAATAAAGACATCAGAAAAATGTTTGGATATGAGGATATATATCCCCAGTCTGGTGAACGAGTGATGTGTTTAAAGAATAATCGTCAAGCAAAAGATTGTCCAATATATAACGGTGTTCAAGGAACAGTTTTGCACACTAAAGGTATGGGTCAGTATTTGAAGATGGAAGTGCGGATTGATGGTGAAGAAAAAACATATTTCGGACCAGTTGCTCATGATGTATTTAATGTAGCTAGCCCAAAAATGAATCATCCTAAAGTTAAGTGGATGGGTCCTAGCGACAATGAAGAATATTTCAAAGTTGAAAAACGGTATCCAGATTACTTTGATTATGGTTATGCTTTAAGTGTCCATAAAAGTCAAGGTTCTGAATGGAAACGAGTTATGGTTATTGAACAACCATGTGATCTATGGAAAGGTAATGACTGGAATCGATGGTTGTATACAGCTATAACAAGAGCATCGGAGCAGTTATTAATTGTTAGATGAAGAATTATATTATTTTACAAATCCAAGGATATAAGCCAACAAACCCGAATCTGAATCGTGTGTGGGATTTAATGTCAAGTACGTCTACAGATTATGATATCCGAAAAAGATTAGATCCTTCATTCGATTTTATCACTTTAGAATCCGACGATGGTATACAAGAGATTGCATTTCAAATTGCATTTAATTCTCTTGTATATCATTTTCGAACTTATTGTGGATCAAATAGAATTAAAGATTTTGATGTTATGAATTATACTTACCATAACTATTCATATAGAATTGCTATGGGAAGAAATCGAATATCTTATTTTGATAAACTTGATAATCTGCCTACATTGGAGATTAAGAATGAGGAGTCACACGGATGATTGAATTAAAAAGTCATACATCTGATCCTCTCGTAGAAATAATGGATGCCGCAATGGGTATATACCCAAAGGCAAAATTTAACCGAGAGGATCCAGAAGATCAAAAAAGATTAATACAGATGTGTATACGTAATGGGGATCTATCCGTATTTACTCATGCATCTGCAAAGATTATAATTGAATGTTCCTATTGTGCGGCACGAGAGTTGATGGCTGTAAACAATGATGTAACAGTTAAAACATGGGAACCATCAGATAGAAATAACTTATCATTCATTACTCCACAAGAGTGTTTGAATGATGATAAATTAAAATCTATCTATACTAGTCTCCTAAGAAAAGTCCAATCTACCGTAAAGGAAATGATTGAACTTGGGGATGATATGGACTATCATTATATATTACCAGGATGTGTGAAGACTGATATAATTATCAGTACTAGTTTTCTTGAATTCTTGAAGATATTGAAACTTATCAGATATAGACAGACTTCAGAAGAAATGAAAGATATTTGTGAAGAGATATATATCCAATTAAATGGGGTATGTAGTCTTGTGTTTAACAAGGCAAATCTGAAATATAAAATTTAAAGGGGTATAAAATGCCGGACGAATCTGATTTAAATATTATGGATAGCTTCACCCAATTACTAACATCTGTTGTTGATAAAACATTGACTGCTCGAATGGGTCAACATATGATAGACGTAATTGGTGGGGATCAAAATCTGTTAAAATTGATATTTACAAATGCTGTTGCCGCCCATCTAAATAGTAACGAACATGTATTATCTGATATTGTGAATGGTAACATTACCGATGATCAAATAATTGCTTCTCTTTCTAAAGCATGTGTAACTGTCATTAATAGTGAATCTATAGACACTGTTATAGACGAGACACTTAAAGCTGAACTTGCTGGTATTGATTTAGGAGCTAAAGCTTCAGAAAGTATGCATAGATTGATTCAAGATGCTCTTTTCAATTCTGGGGAGATTGACTTACCCACAATAGTTCGGGACCATATAACCGATAGTATTATTGAGGAAGCTGTTGCAAATTATGTTGAAAATGAAATATGTGGTCCAGATATTACAGAAATGGCTAGAGATGCTGTAACAGATAATGTTAATACAAATCTGGATGGTAACCAGATCGAGGATATTGCTGATGATGTCATCCAGGAAAAAGTTCGAGATAGTCTATCACCTAGGGAACTTCAACGACAGGTGGATGAAATACTCGAAACTAAAATCGAACAGTATTCTGGTGGTATGTTGGGTGAAGATAGTATTAAAGTTAAAATAATGGAATGCTTTGAAGAGTTTGATATGTCTAGATTAATAGCAAGTCAACTCACTTTGGAGAATCCAATATTCGCTGAAATATTTACATCTAAAATAAATTCAGTTAATTTTGAAGAATTGATCAGTCCAAAATTATATGAGCATCTATCAAATAAATTAGAAGAGATTGCAAAACCACATGTTCTTAAATTGGTTTCAAAAAATGCAGATACCACAAGGGTGATGCTGAATGTTGATACATGTGATATTCAAGAGGTCATTGCTTTCTTAAATAAAACACAGGGGATACAAGATGTCAAAATCTGCGGGGATGAAGACTCAGAAGCGGTCGAGTTACAAAGCCGACAAATTGGCTGATTATATCTTCTATGCTGATTGTCACGGGCTTATATCTATAAGCCCGTGGGACCCAGTATCATTTCATACATTGAAACATACTGCTATGGCTAACCCGCAAAGGTTTCCTGTATATGGGACGATTCCGTTACAGAAAGAAATGGTGGAATATCTGAATGAATTATGTCGCGATGATGCTGGTAAAAAAATCGCATTGAATGCTATTAAGGGTGCTAGATATAATTTACCAACTTCTGGATTAAATCATCAGATAAGTATATTAGAAAGAATCCCGAATGATAGTTTGGATCCATATTGGCATGATCCAGAAAAAACTAAATTAGTTAAAGAAAAAGCTCAAGAATTATTAAGAAGAGGTGAAGAAGATGACTGAAGAAATATTAGTTGATGATACTGAAGTTGTGACCATACAAACAATTGTCCCATTGAAGGATATCGAGGATAATGTATTAGTTCAAGATATGAATTATGAGTTCTTTTATAAACGTATTATGCAACCAGATGATAGCTTATCTGATTTGTTTAATTTGCATTATCGAGAACAATCAATGGAACGGTGGATCACATGTAATGGTTGTCTAACTCAAAACTTTACTGTGGTAAAAACAGAAGAAGTAATGAGACAGATTAGAGAAGGATTGAATGCAGAAATTAGCGGGGAAAAACATTATCGGTGGGATACTACTGTTAAGGTTACTTTCATCCTATCTGGATTTGAACTGGATCTACCAGAAGATAATGAAGCTGATAAGTTTATCTTCAAACTGATTACTAATACAGATGCAGAGATTGATGTTCTAAGTAGAGCTGGGTTATCCTTTAATATCATTAATGGATTCAGTGGTAATCATGCTCTACAATTGAATTATGGATTTATGAAAAATATCTATGGTCCAGAAGGCGAGAATCAAAAGGTACTATCTTCAAATAATCCTTTCTTGCTTGATGAATATACTCATAGACTGATTCATGATAGGTCTATGGGTGTTTCATTTGAGGAAGTCTCAAACATCAGAGATAATATCGTAAATAAGATTGAACAATTTAAACAGATTCCTGTGTTGGAAGCTTTCGTCGAAGAGTTTACTTCAAAATTTCCGAAGAAGTTTACTAGGAAGTTTTTGAATCTCTTTGAAGATCTTCCATCTAGTTTCAAGAATCTGTATTATGTATCATTTATATTTGGTATCTTGATTGATGCTGAGAAGAAGATTAATCTAGAAATTAAACTTCGTAGCTTCATTGCTGAATACATCAAACAAGTTACCGAAGCTTCATCCGTCGCGTAAGGGGAATAGTATGAGTGATGAATTGTTATCGTTTACGGATAGTCCTGTAGTTGAGATTGTTGAAATTCAAAGACTAGAGGAATGGAATATAGCATATAGACTGGGAAGCCCTATAGTTACTGATTCTGTATATGACAGTCTCTATAGGGAAACTAGAGAGAAGCATCCAGATAATGCTTTCTTCACACAAGTTGGATTTTTATCTGATGAGTTTGGTGAAGATGTAGTCCTGGAATATATGATGGGCAGTTTGGCGAACTATCATTACTATGAAGATAAGAGATGTTCTGAATATAAAAAGTCAAATGATATCGAAACCTGGTTAGAGAAGCACCGAGATGGATCTGGTTGGACTCTAATGGATAAGATTGATGGCTTGAGTATTCAGGTTACATGGGAGATGGGTGAAGTGAGTCATGCTGAACTCCGTGGTGATGGTTTTGTTGGTAAAGATTGTACCGATAAGGCTAGAGTCATGTTCCCTCAAAAGATACCGTATCATAAATTGGTTCTTAGAGGGGAAGCTACGTTGACTGCTCCCCCTTCTGAATTAGGATATAAGAATCGTAGGAATGGTGCTGTTGGTCTTATGAAGAAGCAATCTCTTGATAGGGTTGAATTCTTGACAGCTTACTTCTATGAGATGATTGAGAAAATAGATCATGTGACTCTTGATGGAGTTGTTGTTAATAGTAAGCCAGAAACAGTATCTGATCAATTGGCTGAGATTGCTAGTATGAATCTGCCTGTTGTTTTATGGCGATATATTTCTCCATCTGTTTCAATAGCAGATGTAGCAAAAATGATATCTTTAGATGCAACTAATTTCACGGATGATTTATACGATGCTGATGGGAAGGTTATTTGCCCCAATAGTTATGTATGGGAAGAGGTTCATATCCCTGAGAGAAAGATTGCATTTAAGAGTCATTCAGAAGCTGTATCAACTACGGTATTGAAAATTGATATCCAAGTTTCTAGGCTTGGTAAATTAATACCTGTGGTATATTATGAACCAATTGAAATGGGCGGGGCTACTCTATCTAAGGCAACTGGATTCAATTTTAAGTTCATCAATGATAATCAAATCGGAGTCGGATCTAAAATTCTGGTGTGTAGATCAGAAGAAGTCATTCCTTATGTTAAAGGTGTGGTGACCGCAACAGGTGCTGTCCTTCCAGAACTATGCCCTCGGTGTGGAACCCATCTTGGGTGGGATGATAATGAGGTACATATCATTTGTACTAATAATGAATGTCCACCACGGGTTATTAAATCTTTGACTCATTTCTTTATAGCTTTAGGGCTAGAAGAATTTAGTGAGTCTAGTTTTGAAAAACTCGGGATTTCAAATATTATGGATGTCTATGCACTGACTTCCGAGAAGATACAGGCAATTGAAGGTTTCGGTGAAAATACTTCAGTTGATTTGGTAAAACGAATACATGATACATTGGATACCAGACCTGAGTTTTTGATTCAGGCGTTAGGTATTAACGGTATTGGGAAAACAGTATCCAAACTTCTTGTCAACAATTATAGTTGGGAAAAGATTAAGAATGCTCAGTTCACTATTAATGAATTGATGGAACTTCCTGATATTGGTGAGACTACCGCGAAAGCGATAATCGAAGGAATCACTACCCATAGAGGTTTGATTGATGGATTAGAAGAACTTGGTATGGTAGTAAATACTAGTTCTGGAAATCTAACAGGAAAGCAATTCTGTGTTACTGGGAAGCTAGAAACCATGAAACGATCCGAAATTGAAAAATGGGTGATTGAGAATGGTGGAGAGATTACTGGTATTAAGAAAAGTGATACTATGTATCTGGTATGTAATAATAGTAGTAGTTCAGCAAAATATAGGAAAGCTATTGAATATGGTATTCCTATTATAACTGAACATGAATTATTCGATATGGGTTAAGTTTAAAAATACTTCTGGTGGTCATGTTAGATAATATATTATGTATTATTTAACTGACCTATCCAGTTGTTATTTTTTTGTACTGTTTTTGGAACAAATATATAAATAGACGAAGTAACACAAGTGGAACTTATAATTGAGAGGAATTAAAATGGCAGCAAATGTTTTATGTCCAGAATGTGGTTTTATGCATCCGCCTGTAGCTAGAGGTACTTGTCCGATGGCTAAATCAGAAACCCATCAGAAGGAAGTAGTTTCTGAATACGGACAAAGTTCCGTTGATTTATCAAATAGTATCCAAAAAGCATTTTTAAGGAAGATACAAGATTACAACAATACAGATAGACATAAGACAATGTGTGCTCAAGTAATAGCATATATCAATAGTTTAAAGTAAGGATATTGGATGTCGGAAGTTAGAGCAGCAACTCAATATTATGTTGAACTTACATCAAATGGAAAAGATCTTAGTCAGTTCTGTGTGTCTATAAGGATTGTCAATTCTATTAATAATGTTTGGCCAATAATAGATCTAACTTTAGAGGTAGATAACCAGGACATTATAGACAACGATCTATATGGACAACAAGAATTTGAATTAAGCATAACTCTTACACGAGAAGATGGTGATCATTTAGATCCACCGACTGTCATGAAGTTATTATATCTTGAATCAGATTTAGATTTGCCTGCGAAACCGGAAGTAAATATTGGTGCTAAATATGATGACCATCAGAGAAGATCAACATTGTTCAGATGTGTCCCATATCCTGCATTTAATGTAATGACATCATTTGTTAATAGATTATGGGAAGAACCTACTGCAAAGGTCCCTTTAGATTTCGTTAAAGAGTTACTGGAATTGAGAGGATATTTATCAGATGCTATTATAGTTGATACTGGATATAACGATTACAAGGTAAATCAATTAATAGTTCCACCAATGACAATGAAACGAGCGATGGATTTGATCGATGAAAAATTTGCAATATTCAAAGGTCCAATATTCAGGTATTGTAATTATGCTGGTAAGTTCCTTATGTGGGATTTGTATGAAAAGATGCAAGCAAATAAAGGAACTCCTACCCTCAAATATATTAAGTTAGCAGCTCAATATGATAGCGAAACTAAATTCTGGGATCAAAATAAAGAAGTTACAGCTAATTGGGGTGAAGTAGTTACAGGGCATGATGAAGTAGAAACTGTCCATTACCCCAATTCAGTTATTGCTAGTTATGGACATGAAAATATAATGATAACACATCCTAGAGAAGATTTATACTATCTTCTGAAACGAGGTGCTCCCCAGGTAATAGAAGAACAGGGTATATGGCATGATAAGGATGAAACAAAATACTTTGATGATCTAGAAAGTAGAAAAATGTATTTCTCTGATTCAGTAGGTTTTGAGAATGAAGGTTATACAGCTGATTATTCGGAATTGCCATTAACAACTAGATTTGGTTCAGCTATTAAAGATATGTTCAATATCAGATTCCTACTTAGACGAAATATTAGTCTTCGACGACTTATGCAGGTGGGTGAGGTATGTGAAGTTGATATAACATCAGAACATGAAAAGTTACCAGGAAAGAATTATAGTGGGTCTTATATTATCGGGAGTAGTGATATCGTGATTGATAAAGAGCGTACTGATAATGGTGGAGATAATTATGTCGCAACTGCTGTAGTGACTGCATTTAGATCGGTTCAATCAAAAGATTAATTTATGGAAATTTGTAAGATATGTCATAAAGAATTTAAATCTAAAAAATCATTATCTATTCATATTTCTTGTAAACATAAACCGGCTGAAAAATATTATTTAGATTTTGGTGGTACACGCGGTGAATGTAAAACATGTCACGGACCAACTGGGTTTATTAATGTGTTTGATGGTTATAAAGATTTTTGTTGTTCTGCATGTGTATCAAAAAATAAAGATATTCAAAAGAAGAAAGAAGGAACATTTCTTGATCATTATGGAGTAACTAATTGTTTTTCTTCTGATTCAATGAAACTACAAATAGAAGATACCAATTTAAAGAAATATGGTTCAAAACATCCTTCACATTATGATAAAGTTGAAAAAACTATGTTGAAAAAATATGGTGTTGAGAATGCTAGTCAATCAGAAGAATTTAAAGAAAAAAGAAAAGATACTATAAATGAATTGTATGGTGTTGATTATGCTATGCAATGTCCAGAAATTCAAGCTAGACAAAGACAATCATTATTATCTAGATATGGGGTAGAAGTCCCATATAAATCAAAAGATATACGAAAACATGGAATTGATACATGCCGTAAAAATTATGACGTTGACAATCCTAGTCAATCTGATGAGGTTAAACAGAAAAAGATAGAATCATGTCAGCAACATTTCGGTGTAGATTTTCCCATGGAGAGTGAAGAAGTTAGGAACAAATCTATAGCTACGTGTAATGAGAAGTATGGGGTTGATCATTGGACTCAGGCTGAAGAAGCCAGATTGGTATTTAGAAATTTGAAATTAGATATGATTGAAGAGATGTATGGGTTTTCACATATGTGTGGGAGAAAAGAATCAAAATTTCTAACTTCTTTATCCAAAGTTATACCGTACCGTATAGAGGATCAGAAAAGGATGTGTGGTTATTGTATGGATATATACCTTCCACATATAAAATTAGATATTGAATTTGATGAATACTCACATGAATATTCTAAACATAAAGATTATGATATTATTAGGGAGAAGAATTTAAAATTAAAAGAATCAATTGATACTATTCGTATTAAAGAATCTAATTGGTTACAAGATCCTAATCTTGAAATTTTAAAAATATGTTGGAGAATTAATGGCATCACAAACAAATAATCAAGTAAAGAAACAGCTCAGAGAGTATTTTAAATGCAAAAATGATCCAATCTATTTTATTGAAAATTATGTACAATTAGAATTGCCTGGTGGTAACGTGTTAATGAAACTTTACGCCCCACAAAAAGTTTTCTTGTTATCATTAATTAAAGACCATCATCTTGTTGCTTTGAAATCTAGACAGATTGGTATTTCTACTCTTGCTCAAGCATACGTTACTTATGTATTTACTTTTTATAAGAATGTTGTTGCAGGAATGGTATCTCGTGATGGCCCAGAAGCCACAGATTTTTGTAGAAAAATAATGAGCATGATCAAGAACCTTCCTAAATTCCTTAGGCCCGTCTTTGACAAGGATACCGAACAGACCTTTATCCTTGATAACGGATGTAAGTTCTATGCCTCTCAGGTCAACGCTGCTAAGCCCCAGGGCCTATTTAGAGGTAAGGCCATCACAATTGCTATCATCGACGAAGCAGCCCATATTGTAAAGATTGATGATGCTTATACTGGTATGGCTCCAGCTCTATTCAAATCTCAGAAAGTTGCTAGGATGAACGGGGTTCCTTATGCTACTTTAATTATTTCAACTCCGAATAGAACAGTGGGTCTTGGTAAATGGTATTATAAACAATGGAAAGCTGCGTGGGAGACTGATAGTATATTTAAACCGCATAAGATCCATTGGACTGATGTAGTTGAATTCAGAGATGATCCTACTTGGTATAAAACTCAATGTGACCTACTTGGTAATGTACAATGGAAGATTGAGCAAGAATTAGAGATGAAATTTGTTGCTTCATCAAATTCATTCTTTGATAGTGATGTTGTTTTGAAATTGAATGCATCTGAAGCAGATCCATTAAGAGAAATAGAAATCATGCGTTATAAGTTTAGACAGTTTGCTATGCCTGAACCTAACAAGTTTTACCTTCTTGGTGTTGATACTGCTTCTGAGGCTGGACCTGACTTTAGTACTATCCAAGTTATTGATTATGAAACATTTGAACAAGTTGGTGAGTTCCAAGATCATTTGAGGGTTGACCAATTCTGTAGGATTATTGATTTAGTTAACAAAATATATCAAAATAATATGATTGTGGTTGAGAATAACTCATACGGTAATCAGGTAGTTGAGTTCTTGACACAAACAGGATCATCATATAGACTGTATCAACAAAAGACTAAAAATTCACAAAGTAACAAAAGAACAACTAAATACAAATATGGATTATATACTGGACCGCAGACTAGACCATTAATGCTAGATGCTCTATATACTTATGTAAAGGATGATCCATCCCTGATTAAAGCTAAGAGAACGATGCTTGAGTTGATTGGATTGATAGTGAAATCTAGTGGTAGGGTAGAAGCAGATGAGGGTGAGCATGACGATTTAGCTCTTTCTTTAGCTTTCTGTGCATATGTTAAAATGTATGATCCCCCTCTTGGTGTGGCTGGTGGGTTTGTTAGTCAGAACCTAGTAGATCAAATTGTGGATACGGTAGGAATGAATTTTGATGATGAGGTATTCAATCCTTCCTTGTTTGGTTTATCTATGGAAGTCTCTGATGATAGGGTTGGATCTAAAGAGAAAACAAATAAAATAATACATGATCATATTAAAAAGAATTTGAAATCATTAGTAAATGGTAATCCAAATATCGATATATCAGAACTTCTAGGATTTAATGTGACAACGGGTAAGAGAAGGCAAGAATTTAAAAAACCAACCAACCCAGATATTGATATCTGGAATTTCTAAGAAGATATATCTCGAACAAAATATAAATTCAATCTAAAAGGACTTAACATGGCTAAACATGATCTTCAATACATAGAAGAGGCGTGGGGTATTCTGCCCACATCTTTATCTGTTGTAGATACTGTTAGTGGGCAAAAACTTTATAGCTCCGACTCAGTAAGAAAGAAATTTGTAGAGGCTATTAATAATCAGAAAATATTATCCCCAGTAATTGATAAAGTTGAAAATTTGGTTGACCGTCAGATTATTGTTCCAGCATTTGTTAACAAGAGTGTTATACGGTTGATTGGGCATAAATTCCTTTCCGATCAATTCGATAGGATGATTCTTGGGTTTTATGAAGCATCCAAGAATAAGATTTATGTGATGCTAGATAACCATACAAAATTCTTATTCTTTATGAGTAACAAGGCGTTAAGTTCTTTAACAATGCATGAACTACAACATTATGCATCTAGGAACTTAAAATCAAAATTTTACAATTTAAACAAGGATACGTTCAGAACTTATTTCAGAAACTTCTACAAGATACATTTTGATGTCAATCTTCCTGATAGTGTAATTGATGACTTTGTAATTTTTGTTTTAAAGAATTTTGAATATCCATCTAAACAATCAACTCAATTTCTAGTTCGATTTGCTAATGTTATGTTTGATGAAATGGCTGATTATATCCCGGATCAAACAAAGAGAGAAGATTCTGTTAGAAGTGTAATGGCCACATTGAAGGTATATTTGACTAATCCAAATGCTTTTGTATCAGCTATCCAAAGTGGTCACCCCGAGATGACTAAAGTTATTCGTTCATTGACTGCAGCATATAGATCTTTAAAGATTAAAAATCCTAGATCATTGACAATTCAAGAACTTATATTTCCGAGTGAAGTTATTTGTATTGAGAGTCAACATAAGACTAACAATAATCATTATGCAGCTATTAAAGCATTATAAGAGAGATTTGAATTATGCCAAATAGACCTCCAGAACCACCTATAGAACCACCGATGTCACAATCGAGTGGTGAAAAGATTAATCGTTCTATCCAAGATCTATCTGGTAATATTGATTCACAACATTCATCGTCACCAGAAATAATTCCTGCTCCACGTGGGCCAGCAGGACCAGATACTAGAAATTTGTTGGCGTCCCTTAGACATCTATCTAATTCGTTAGTACAGAATACTGCGGCTATGTCTGTTGCAGCAGCTAAAGGAACTGGACGAGCAGCAGTTGGTGCAGCTAAAATGGTAGCTAAACCAGCAGCAGCAACAGTAGAAACTATTCGAAAAGATATTGATATTGATAAATCGACGTTTATTGGAGGATTGGCTAGTACTATCAATCCGATTGTTGGTGGTATAGTTGATAGAACAATAGATGCGAATAGAGATGCACTTAAAGATAGTGCTGGTAAAATGTTCCAAGCTGGAAAATCTGGCTTCAGTGGAATGTTTGATAAATTTAAAAGGTCATCTGGTGATGCGTTTGAAAAGGCTAAAGATGATTTAGTTAAAGACGATGATAAAAGACGATCCGATTTTGGTAAGACTCATAATAAATCAACCAGCATTACAGAAACTGCAACTAATGTTACTCGCCGAAAAGTGCGTTCTGATGTTGGAGGAACCCATAAAAAAAGATCAGGTGCAGTTAAATCATTTGAAACTGGTTCACTTTTATTAGGGAATCCAAAACAACCATCTGCTGACACGGTTAGTGCTATTGACCGTCTACGTCTAAGTAATATTACAATTATTGCAAAAGCAACAGAAGCATTATCTGGAAAATCTATTTCTTCGATTGGTTTACCACATGCAGCTACTGGTGGACTTGTTAAAAAATCTGGCGCTGCAGTTATTCATAGAGATGAGAAGATTATACCTGGAAAAGTTGTTGATGTACAGACTTCATTATTGAAGAGGATTGCCTTAGCTACTGAATCTGTAGATACTAAAACTAGTAAGGGTAGTGAACGGTTTGGTGCATTATCTATAGAACACTCGATTAATGCTCAATCGAATTCTTTGCGAGATATGATAAAGGGATTCAAGAATGATAATAAAGATGACAAAATTATCAAACAGAATCAATTAGATAATATTGCTACTCGTAAATCATTCGCACAATCATCGTTACCTCGTAAAGCATTCAGAGCTTTTATATCTAGAACAGATGAATCATTTGCCGCTACAGAAGGTGGACAGATGATTGAGCGTCTTAATCAACTTATTCGGCTTACTGAAAAAGGCACTTTAAAGCTTGGAATGGCTACTCGTATCGATAAAGGTGTAAGTAAAATATTAGTATCTCATCCTGCATTAGAAGGATTTTATAATCTTTCGAAGTGGACAACTAAACAATTAGTTGGTATAACTTCTAAAACAACGAAGAGTATTACTGCGGTTGGTAATTTCATAACTAAGGGAATTCTCTCCAGTAAAGGTAAAGATTCTGAATTCTGGACTGGTATGAATATGACTACCTTGTTCAAAGGTAAGTATTTAACTGATATTCCTAAACAGAAAACACCACAAGCTCAAACAGCAGCTGCTTTATTTGCAATTTATAGATGGCAGAGGATATATGGTGAATTAACTCAGAAACAACAAAATGAATTAATTCGTCTTGCTGGTGGAGTTAAGCAAAGTAAAGAAGGCGTCCAAGGCGTCATAATCGAAAAAATTAAACGACAATATAAAACTCTCCAAGATCATAGTTGGACTGGTACTGATAAGAATAATGCATTTAAAAGATCTCAACTAAGAGAAGGTGCTCGTCAAAAGAAGGTTGGTGAAAATGCTAGAGCTAAGGCATTAGGTTTACCAAGTACTGCTGCTGAAAAATTAGAATTTAAGAATCAAACAATATTAAGAGATCTTCTACGTGCGGCTAATGTTCAGATTAAAATCCAAGAAAAGATTAGACAGAATACTGGGGGGATTAATTCGTCTCAAGGTAAGATTATAGATGTTCAGAGTTCGTGGATTGATGAATCAAATGAATCTCAAAAACAAAGAAAAAGTTTATTTTCATGGAAAGAGAATGAAGATGATAAAGATACCATAAGAGAGAATAAGAGATCTGCTGCTGCTAAAGCAAAGCAAGCTAAGAAAGATGCTGGAAAAGCTAGATGGGATAAAGCCAAATCTCGTGGTAGTAAGGGGATAGCTGCTGCTGGTCGTGGTATGGTTGGTATGTTAGATTTCTTGAGGAGCCCAAAAGGGTTAGCTTTAATAGCTGCTATACTTGCACTTGGTACGGAAACTGGAAGAAAAATCGGCATCTTTGGCGCGGCTAAGTGGGTTGGTAAGAAATTATGGGATGCTATCAAAGGTGAACACGGAGGTAAGGCACAAGTTGCAGCTATTGGTGGTACTGCCCTTGCTGGTGGATATGTAGCAAGTAAGGCAAATAAGGTAGCGAATTTAGGAATTAAGACTGCTGGTGCAGCAACACAAGCTACTGGAAAAACTATTAAAGTTGCAGGAAATGTGGCTAGACAAATAGCTATTAAACAAGGCAAAATTAGCAAGGTTGGAAAAATATTATCCAGCGCTGGTACAAAAGTAGACGATGCTGGGAGAGCGACACGGGCATTTGGTAGAACAGGTACACTGAAAAAGGTATGGCAGACAGGTAAGGGTATTGTTAAGGGTACACGGAGAGGTATCTCTGCTCTGGGAAAAAGTAAATTTTTATCTGGTATAGGCACTAAGAGCAAAGTATTAAAGAAAGTTGGTTCAATAGCTAGGTTTGTACCTGGAGCTGCTAAGTTGGGAAAAACTGCTGCGATAAAAGGTGCCGGTAAAGCATTGATTATTGCTGATGTTGCAATGCAAGCTGTTGGTCTTGCTAGATCATTAGCTAGTAAAGAATATGCAGAAAAGACTGCTAATGAATTAGGAGAGAAAGGACTATTAAAACGGGGTTTATATGGGGCTCTTAATAGTGGAAAATCTATTGGTACAGCGGTAAATATTGGTGTACAAGCCCTTAAAGCTAAATCAAACGAGCGGCAACGAGAGAAGGTTACAGCAGGGACTAGTAAAGGTCTACTCGAAGCTGCTAGTGAGAGATATGATGGATTTGGTGCAGACTATAAGAAAAGGATCAAAGAGGCTAAGGCTAAAACATCAGAAGATAAATATTCCATTCTTAGTAAGATGTCTAAAGAATATAGAGAAAAAGAAAGAGAGAGTAAAACTGTTACTGGGAGAATTAAAGGTGCTGCTGGAAATCTTACCGAAACTGTTAGTGGTATAGCTGGTGCCGTTAGCCAAGCAGTAGCAGAAAAATGGAAAGCTTTAGCTGGGCGTTACGGTAAGGACGTATTGGCTCCAATGAAAGTCGGGTTATCGGTAGAAGAAGCAACTATTCTACTTTCCAAAACTAAAAAATCTGCAACTAGTAAATTAAAAGAAGTTAATTGGGCAAAGGGAACTAGTCGAATTGGGGGTTTGGTTTCCGGTATATCAATACCAGATTTTAATCTAAAAGATAAGGAACAAAAATTAAAGGAATTGAACTGGGCTTCAGGAAAATCATATTTGACTGATAAAGTAAGAGAAAATAAAATTTTTAATGAGACGGCATCAGCTATCGCTTCTTCTAAACCGATTAAGAAACTCGGAAAGACAATGGAGAAATCATCAGATACTGGTAGTGAGAATGTTGTTACCGCTATTAATAATCAGACAATATTATCTTCAAGCTCTGTACAGAATAGCGGAGGTGGTGGAGGTGGTGGAGAAATGAAACAAAAATTATGGAGACCATTACCATTTTTAGATGGAGTAAATATTTAATATGCAATTACCGACAGTGATAGGTTTACCGCCAATGGATAATGCAGATATCC
>Ga0307929_1001252_pt1 | contig 20394 bp, 13 predicted proteins | sample AceLakmetage1330_FD_203160 | JGI IMG/M metagenome (GOLD analysis project Ga0307929, IMG submission 203160) | Saline water microbial communities from Ace Lake, Antarctica - #1330 | ecosystem: Environmental > Aquatic > Non-marine Saline and Alkaline > Saline | place: Antarctica: Ace Lake...
CGGAGCGTTCGCAATGCCCCTCCCCCCTCAATTCAACTTCTACAATGTCGTTTCGACCAAAACACGGAGCGAAGCAAGTGTTGTAGGGAGAAATCTATTCCCACTTGTCATCACACATTGAGGCCACATTTTCCGGGGCTTGGAGCTCGAAATGACAGGGTGATAATCTATATATCCCCTAAATGAAGCCTTGTCTTTTCGACCGCAGGGAGAAATCTATTCCTATTTGTCATCACTCATTGAGGCCTTTTTTTCGGGGCTTGGAGCTTGGGATGCATGAAGTTGCGCGAGGCGAAATCCTGCCCTTGTATTTAGCCCTTAAGATTACAGAAAGTATTGTTTTAAAGTATTTATTTTGCTGGTCCTGGAATGAGACGAATCCAACTTGTAAGTAAGTTCATTGTGTCATTTAGCTTCGCTGTCAATAATTGTCATTTGCGCTTTGCGCGTCATTTTCTTTGCATTTAATGACTATCAATGACCATTTAATGACCACCAATGACATTTAATTGAAAAAAGATTCAATTTTAGCAAATCTATCAATCACCTAAACAATTACGTTTTAAACAGATATGCGAATCACTCATGATCCTCAGGGTGACCATTGACCGGGAGTTCAAACGAAAATGCACTACCCTTGCCAGGTTGGCTTTCAATGGTTAGTTTTCCTTTGTTTTTCTCAACAAATTCTTTTACCAGTATCAAACCCAGGCCAGTGCCGTTTTCGTTGGCAGTGCCTTTTTTTTGTATTTTCGAACCGGAACTAAAGAGATTTTTGATATCCCCGGGGGAAATGCCTGTCCCGGTATCCTTTACAGTACATTTCACCATCGTTTTGTTGCTTTGTGATGCGTAGCTTATCGATCCTCCGGAAGAGGTAAATTTAATGGCGTTAGAGGTGAGGTTCCTGATAATGGTATAGAGCATATTTTCATCGGCGAAAACGAAAGTGTTTTCTGATACATCGTTGTTGAGCGCAATATTTTTCTCTCTTGCATTCCGCTCCTGGAGTTGTAGGGTGTGCTGGATGATGAGGTTCAGGTCGTTTTGTACCGGCGTATACCTAATCCCATCCGAATTATTTCTGGCCCACTCCAAAAGGTTTTCCAACAAAGCAAAAAAGTCTTCGGCTGATTTGTGGCTGAGTTGAATTATCTGCTTTTTTTCTTTTTCCGAAAAATCATCATAATCCTCGTATAACAAGCTGGAAAAACCTAATAGTGAATTGAACGGGCTTCTAAGGTCATGGGCGATAATGCTATACAATTTATCTTTGGCACTGCTCATTTGAATCAGCTTTTGCTCGTTTTCCCGTATGGTGCGGGTACGCTCATCAACGAGCCGCTGAAGTTTATGGGTAGTTTTGAGCTTAAAATAGTACAAGATACCTATTATCAATAAGATAAGAAGGATAACTAAAGTGAAAAGAAAAAGCCTCTGATATTGAAGATTGTTGTGTGTTGTTTCGAGATTTTGCAGTTCGATGGTTTGATTTAAAAGTGCCGTTTTGGCCTCTAATTCGTTGGTGTAGGTTTGTAGCAACAGCTCAGTTAAATTATTCTTGTGTTGGTTTGTAATTTTATAGGATAGTGGCAGGAATTTTTCAAAATAAGCTTTTGTCTGTTCGCAGTCTGCAGCAAGATTGCAAAGTTTGATATAGATCGAGTAGTACTCAAGGGTCAAATTATCAACGCCACTTTCGCATACATACATTATTCCACCATCTAACTCACGCATCGCTTTTGTATATTTTTTTTGATGGTCGTAACACACAGCAAGGTTTTTCCGGTTCACTGCTTCTCCGTATTTGTTGTGAATTTCTATGTTCGTTAGCTTTGCTTTTTGCAGGTAGGAAATGGCGGTGTCGTATTGGCTTAAATTCATATAAACCTCTGCAATATTATTTTGGCTCATTGCTGTGTAATATCTGCTTGAAGTTTCCTGGTAAAAACTGTAGGATTGCTCAAAATGATGGAGAGCCATTTTTGGATCGTTCATGCCCAGATAGGCTTGGCCAATCAAATTATGGATGTTACCGCGGGTTGGCGAAAAATCAAAGCGGTCAATCAACTGCATGGCTGTATCGTACTGGTCGATTGCTTCTGTGTATCGTTGGGTATTGTGGTAAATTTTTCCTAAATTGATATGGTATTCAGCAGTAAACTGCAATTCTCCACGATACCCCCTCACCGCATCTTTTTGCTGGAAACAGTCAAAATAAAGCTGATAGGCATTGGCAAATTCCCCGATTTTCAAAAACATATCGCCCAGTTCCTGCATCGAACCCAATTTACTCTTAATATTCCCAATCCGGTCATTGGTCTCGGTGCTTTCCGAGAAGTTGGCTATAGCCTCTTCGAAATTCCCCAGCCTGCTATTGGATGCCCCCAACCAATAGAGTGCCCAGGCTTGATACTTGTATTGTTTTAAGTTTCCGGTTTCAACAACCACTTCCTGCAATATTTCGCGGGACTGGTCATATTGATCGCTGATATGATATGCTTTGCCCAACTGTATTTTAGCAGCTTGGAGTTGGAGATGATACTTGTGGGTTTTAAAATATTCCAATGCTATATTTATTGATCTCATTGCACTGTCGGGCTGGCGCAGAAGAACAAAAGCCCGGCTTAGTGTTAAGTGTTGGTGGCAAATGTAAAGCGAGTCGTTCAGGGCTTCATAAAAGCTCAGGGCTTTCCGGGAATGGCTAATGGCTTTGTTGTATTCTATTTGGTTAAAGGCAATTGCTGAATAGTAATAATGTGCTTTGGCCTGATCGATCAAGGAATTTTTTTCTTCGGCCAGCGCGAGGTATTCAAACAAGTATTTACAGGCTTCATCGTAGGAGGTTTTATAATAAAACTCTACTATATCACGCAATACGTTCAGTTTTTCCTGCCCCGATGTATGTCTTAGTTCCTTTTTAAGCTGCTCAATATCATTGGGCCCTGAGGCTAATGTAGCGAAGGGCAATAGCATCAAGTATGTTATGATGCACAACAGAAGTATAATTATTTTTGGACGATTCATTTTTTAACTTGGAAAAGTCGGTATTTGATCACAACAAATATAGTATTTTTTAATACATCTAGATGATTTAAGTTTATAAAAACAAGGAATATTACTCATTTCATTTTGGCTGCACCACCAAACCAGGTACGTTGAAATTAGCTAATTTTCATCACGTCATCACTTTGAAACCTGCAACGGTTCCAAATTGTTTATGAGCAATAAAATTACAGATAACATGTTAGCAATAGTTGTCTCATAAGCGGCTATCCCTTTCACTTTCTCCACCTGCTTCCGGGACCGTAAAGCTAAAGCTACTTCCCTTATCAACTTCGCTTTCGATGGATATTTTCCCGCCATTTTTTCCAACAAATTCCTGGCAAATAATTAGCCCCAGGCCGGTACCCGATTCTTTTTCGGTGCCATAACGCCTGTAATTATCGTCGATCTTTAGTAATTTATCGATGTTTTCCTGATCAATTCCAATACCATTGTCGGTAATGGCAATGCTCACCATCGGTTTTATAACGCCATCAGTTTGCTCACCGGAAACTTTTTGGTATTGAATTTTAATCTCCCCGTTCTGTGGGGTGAATTTAATGGCATTTGTCAATAAATTGCGCAGGATGGTTGAGAGCATTTTACTATCGGCAAATACAAAAACCTCGTTATCTACAAAGCAATTTATGTCGATTGATTTATTTGCTGCGGCGGGGCCAAGCACCTCCAAAGTATCGCTGCAAATGGCAAGCAGGTTTACAACTCTTGGATTAAAATCGAGCAAACCCCGCTGCGATTGCGACCAGATCAATAATTCCTGTAACAGGCCATAAGTGTTGCGGGTGGCATTGCCCAATTCCTGTACAAGCGTTAGGCGATCCTGTTCCGATAATTGTTTGTACTCTTTTTCCAATAATTCAGCCATGCCCATAATGGCCGCAAAGGGGCTTTTTAAATCGTGCGAAAGGATGGAGAAAAATTTGTCTTTGGTGGCATTGGTTTCCCTAAATTTGGCTTCTGAAACCCTTAAGGCCTCTTCAGATTTTTCTTTGATCAGAATCTCCTTTTCGAGCCGCCGGTTTATTCTTCCCTTTTCGCGAAAGCGGATGTAAAAAATAATTCCAAAACTTGAAATAAAAAATACCAATGCAATCATCACAAAGCTGAAGGTATCGGTAAAATATTCATCACTATTAATCCGGAAAGTGCTTGACAGCAATAATGGTTTTAGAAGTATTGTTTGTTGCATAAACAACATTTATTGGTTTTTAAGGTAGGTGTAAAAGTATAAACAATATTGGAATATGGAAATAGTTTGTGAATTAATTTAGGCTTTCACCGAATCTCTGGGAATCAATAAAAATTTGAAATCGTTCACGTACTCATCCATGCAATATCCCGCACGTACGGGATCAAAATAGTATTGATCCTTCATTTTTGTAAGAAGAAATGAGGACGATTTCTAATAAATACGATAGGCCATTTTTTCTCCTAGCACATCAAAATATTATTTAGCCTGGAAAATTTGATTTCTAATCAGGAAGAAAAAAATAGACTACTTTTGCCGACCATTATTCTAAAATGATGAAAAAGACCACAGCAATAGTATTTATTTTGTTTGCCAGTATGCTTCTATTGGCCCATGCTGTAATTCCCCATCACCACCACGATACTGAAGTTTGCTTTAAAAACGATCATTGCCAGGCAGGTTGTAGCGACCATAACGACGATGCGAATGAACACAAGCATGAACATGATGGCGACGATAGTTCTGAATCTTGTATCCTAAAAACTGATGTCGTTGTCACTTCAAAGCAGCTAAAACAAGAGCGTAAATGGTTTAGCCGCGTTGATATTGATGCAGGCTTCGATACATTTCAGTCCACATTATTTAGTTCAGGTTATTTTCATCAACGCTCACCTAATTATTCGCGGCCACCAATACCCTTGATAGCCACAAAGTATTCATGCTTTGTTGGTTCATCTGCTGGATTGCGCGCTCCTCCTATTGTTTAAATTTTACTTTGTCTCCGAATATCTGCGGTAATTTTATGTTGCCCACTCATTCGGATTTTCCCATCAAATATTTAAAATTTTAACAATGATAATCAATGAAATACAATATTGTTTTTGTTGTGCTGCTTGCCATAGTATCCGTAAGCTGCAACAATAATCAAAATACAGATCCGCACACGCACCAACACGATACGAGTACCAGTTCAAATGTAAATCATGAACACACACATGATTCAACGGAGGGTGACCTTAACCATGCACATGACTGCAATCACGATCATTCTGGTGAAGAAAAAATACATAGTGATTCAGGGCACAAGCATGAAGAAAATACAGAACAAGATTGCGATCACGACCACTCGGTTGATGAAGAATTAAATACTGATCTGGAACATAATCATTCCGAAAGTGAAGTACATAATTGTGATCCGGATCATGCAGAAGCCAGTGAATTACAATCGCATGAAGGACATGACCATGCGGATGGCGAAGTTTATGATGATGGCCATAATCATGCAGCACCAGCCAAAGTAGTTATAGATGACGGCCACAACCATGGGGATGTTAAAATTCAACTTACAGCTTACAGCGATAATTTTGAGGTTTTTGCTGAGGCTGATCCTTTTGTTGTTGGAAAAAATTCTTTTATCCTGGCCCATTTTTCTACTATTCCCAACTTCAGGGCTTTAAAAAAAGGAAGCATAACAGCAAGCCTTTTAATTGATGGTGCGGTGGTACATCAAAAACTCAATAAACCCATTCGACAAGGAATTTATGGTTTTGAGCTCAGGCCCGGTAATTTGGGAACCGGATCATTAATTTTTGATATAGAAACAGACGAGGGGAAATTTCAGCTTACAATTCCAAATGTAGAAGTTTTTAGAAACGAACATGATGCAATTCATGTGGCAGAGGAAGGGGCAATCCACAACGACAATGTTACGGTTTTCACAAAAGAACAATCATGGAAAATTGATTTTGCAACCAGCCTGCCTTCTGTCGAACCCTTTGGACAAATGATAAAAACCACTGCTCAGGTGCAACCGTCACCGGGAGATGAAATGTTGGTTTCGGCCAAAGCAAGTGGCATTGTAATGTTTGCAAGCAATAACATTGTGGAAGGCATAGAAGTAGCTCAAGGTGAGCCTTTGATTTCAATTTCTGGAAGTGGCCTGGCCGACAATAATCTTACAGTCCGGTACATGGAGGCGAGCAATAATTACGAAAAAGCAAAAACGGATTACGAACGCAAAAAGGAACTCGCCGAAAGCAAAATAGTTTCGGAAAAAGAATTGCTGGAAGCAAAATATAACTACGATAACGCCAAAGTAATTTACGACAACCTGAATGATAATTTCAGCAAATCGGGCCAAAATGTAAAAAGCCCACTTTCAGGTTATATCTCTCAACTTTTTGTTACGAATGGTCAATATATTGAAGTAGGACAAGCCCTGTTCAGCATTTTTCAAAACAAAACTTTGTTGCTAAATGCCGAAGTTCAACAAAAGTATTGGGGAACATTGGGTGATATTTATTCTGCCAATATCCGCTCAACAGCTACAAAAAAAATCTACTCCCTGGAGGAACTCAACGGAAAATTGATTTCCTATGGACGATCAGTAAGTCCGGATAATTATCTAATTCCGATAACACTGCAAATTGATAACAATGGACAATTTTTGCCTGGTGGTTTTTTGGAGGTCTATTTAAAAACCATCAGCAACAACCGGGCAATGACCATTCAAAATTCAGCACTTTTAGAAGAACAGGGACATTTTTTTGTTTTTGTGCAAATCACGCCCGAACTCTTCGAAATGCGCGAAGTAAAAACGGGTGCTACAGACGGCCTGAAAACAGAAATTATCAGTGGAGTTTTACCCGATGAACGCATTGTTACAAAAGGAGCGGTGCTAATTAAGCTTGCGCGCTCATCAGGTGCATTGGATCCTCATTCAGGTCATGTTCATTAAACCGCAAAAGCCATGTTAAATAATATAATAAAGTTTTCGCTTAACAATAAATACCTGGTTTTGCTTAGTTCGCTTGTGCTGATTGTGGTAGGAACCCGAACCGCAATAAATATGGACATTGATGTTTTTCCTGACCTCACGGCACCAACCGTGGTAGTGATGACGGATGCCCACGGAATGGCTTCGGAAGAGGTGGAACGTCTGGTTACTTTCCCCATCGAAACAGCCGTAAATGGCGCAACTGATGTCCGAAGGGTACGTTCGGCTTCTTCGCAGGGCTTTTCGTTTGTGTGGGTTGAATTTGATTGGGGCACTGATATTTTTAAAGCCCGGCAAATTGTCAGCGAAAAGCTGATCAGTGTAACATCACAAATGCCATTGGGGATAGGCCAACCCGAGCTAGCCCCACAATCGAGCGTAATGGGTGAAATATTTTTTGTTGGCCTGCAAGCCGATAGCACCAGCATGATGGACTTGCGTACCATCGCCGAATGGAATGTGAAACCTTTGATCCTGGCAACCGGTGGAGTTTCACAGGTGACCATTATTGGTGGTGATTACAAACAATACCAGGTTTTGGCCGATCCGCAAAAAATGAAATTCTATGAGGTTTCGATGTTGGAGTTGGCGGATATTTGTAGGGGCATCAGCCAAAACTCAAGTGGTGGTGTTGTGCGCCAATATGGCAACGAATATGTTGTTCGTGGCGTTGCAAGGACTTCAGATGTTGACGCGTTGGGCAACTCATTTATCAAATCCATCAATGGTAAACCGGTAAAGATTCGTGATGTCGCCGAAGTTAAAATCGGAAGTGCCGTAAAAATGGGTTATGCTTCTGAAAATGCCAAACCAGCCATTATCATTTCCATTTCAAAACAACCCAACATCAACACACTTGATGTTACCCAGCGAATTGAAGACAACCTCACCCTGCTTCAAAAAACCCTTCCTCCGGATGTTATCGTGGATACAAAAATATTTCGCCAGGCCGATTTCATCGAGACTTCGGTGCGCAATGTTCAGAACGCCCTTATCGAAGGTGCGGTTTTCGTGATTATTATTTTATTCCTGTTTTTGGGTAGTTTCCGTACAACCATCATCTCGCTGCTTGCGATCCCACTATCTTTATTGGGAGCTATCCTCGCCATGAAAGTTTTGGGTCTCAACATCAACACCATGAGTCTCGGTGGCATGGCCATTGCCATCGGTTCTTTGGTTGACGACGCCATTATTGATGTGGAAAACGTTTATAAACGATTGCGTCAAAATCATCAAAAACCCATTGATGAAAGGCAATCATCTTACGTGGTTGTGTATGAAGCCTCCAAAGAAATCAGGTCATCTATATTTAACGCGACCCTAATTATCCTGGTGGCATTTTTGCCCTTGTTTTTTCTTTCGGGCATGGAAGGCCGTATGTTGCAACCACTTGGTATTTCGTTTATCGTCTCACTTTTTGTGTCCTTAATTGTGGCGATGTCTTTAACACCATTGCTTTCGAAGATGCTGTTGAGTGATGCTAAATTCCTTAACAAAAACCAAAAGGAAAAGTGGCTGGCCCGCAACCTTTCGCATTATTACGAAAAGTCGCTTGCATGGGTATTAAAACATAAAATGGTGGTGATCATCCCGGTGCTGGTACTTTTTGTTTTATCGGTGGTGATATTTTCGCAGATGGGCCGCAGCTTTTTGCCCGAATTTAACGAAGGAGCCTTAACCTTATCTGTGGTTTCGGAGCCGGGGACTTCACTTTTCGAAAGCAATAAAATTGGCAATCTCATCGAAACTGAATTGTTAATCATCCCCGAAATCAGTACCACAGCAAGGCGAACCGGACGGGGCGAACTGGACGAACACTCTCAAACCACTAACAGCGCCGAAATTGACGTAAACTTCACCCTCGACCAGAGAAGTCAGGAGGAATTTCTGGCGGAGGTGCGTCACACCCTGTCGCAAATTCCGGGCATTGCTTTTACGGTTGGGCAACCGCTTGGGCATAGGATCGACCACATGCTCTCGGGCACACGGGCAAATATTGCCATCAAACTATTTGGTACCGATTTGAACCAGATGTTCAGGATTGGGAACCAGGTAAAAAATTCGATTGTGGATATTGAGGGCCTGGTGGATGTAAATGTTGACCAGCAGGTTGAAATCCCTCAAATTCAAATAAGGGCTAACCGTGATATGCTGGCAGCCTACGGAATAAGCATCGAGGAATTTAATGCGTTTGTAAGCCTTGCCTTCAGTGGCGAAAAACTTGCTGACATTTATGAAGGACAACGTAGTTTCGATTTGGTGCTCAGGCTGAATAAGGATTATACCGAAACCATCGAAGGCATCCGTTCATCGTTGATTGATGCAGGTGATGGCAAGAAAGTTCCACTTGAGCAAGTTGCAGATATCGTATCAGTTGTAGGCCCTAGTTCAATCAGCCGCGAAAATGTGCAGCGCAAAATCGTGATCTCGGCCAATGTTGCCGGGCGTGACCTTCGAAGTGTGGTGAATGATATCCGAAGTAATATCGAAACAGATATTCAACTTCCCGAGGGTTACCGCATCGAATATGGAGGCCAGTTTGAAAACGAAGCCAAAGCTTCGCGCACACTGATGGTCACTTCAATTATGGCCATATTCATTATTTTCCTCTTGCTTTTTCAGCAATTCAAAAACTTCAAGCTTGCCGGCATTATTTTGCTTAACCTGCCGCTGGCACTCATTGGTGGTGTGTTTTCAATCTATTTTACATCTGGCATTATGAGTATCCCTGCCATCATTGGTTTTATTACACTTTTTGGTATCGCTACCCGAAACGGCATCCTGCTCATTTCAAATTACCAAAGATTGCTCGAAAAAGGTGTTCCGCTTTATGAAACCATCACGCGTGGTTCATCAGACCGCTTGAATGCAATTTTGATGACAGCACTTACAGCGGCCCTGGCACTTGTTCCCCTGGCCTTGCAAGGCGATTTGCCCGGCAACGAAATACAAAGCCCTATGGCGAAGGTGATACTGGGTGGTTTGCTAACATCTACCTTGCTCAATATTTACATTGTCCCGATTGTTTTTGGTGTTTTAAACAAGCACAAAATTGTATTAAAAAATGGAGTAATGCCCGCCTGACGGCGAGGCAGGGAGTATTGGAGTGTTCCGCCGTCGCCGAGGCTATGGCGAACAGAGGGAGTAATGGAGTTTTGGAATAAAAATATCTTTAACGAAAAGGAAAAACAGAAAAATCTATTTTCAGAAAACATGAAAATTAACCGTAATTATTTTGCTTCTTACTAATAAATCCAATCAAATGGTCTCGACGATAGACCCCCACTATCTCCCCCTTCCTGTCCGCCACTTCGCTTTGGCAGGCGGAGAGGAGGGGGAATGCTGCCGCACTGGCCACTGCAGTCGCCTGTGCGGCTGGTCTCCCTTCCCCTCGAGGGGAAGGGTTGGGGATGGGGTCATGAGGATTTGGCAAATATTACAACCACCTAAATAATTATAAACAACCTTTTATAAAATGAAGTACCTAATCACAGCCCTGATAAGCATTTTTGCCTTTAATGCAAACCTATTATCACAAAACAGCATCGACAAAGTATTAACCATGGTGGAACAAAACAACACTTCACTTTTGGCAATGCGAAAAGGTGTGGATGCTGATAAAATTGGAAACAAAACCGGGATATATCTCGAAAACCCTGAATTCGAATTTCACTACCTGTGGGGAAAGCCATCGGAACTTGGTAAGCGAAAAGATTTCAGCATCACACAATCCTTTGATTTTCCATCAGCGTATAAATTCAAAAATCAAATATCTGACATAAGGAACGAGCAAGTAGAACTCGAATACCAAAAGCAACGCTTAACATTGCTTTTTGAAACACGAAGTATTTGCATCGATATGGTTTACCAAAATGCCTTAAAAGCAGAAATTTCGAAGCGCTTGTCGCATGCCCAAAATATTGCAAAATCATATAAATCGAAATTCGATTCTGGTGAAGCCAATATCCTGGAGTACAACAAAGCACAACTAAATGCACTGAATCTTGGCAAAGAGTTGGAGCTGATAGAAATAGAACGAGATGTTTTGTTGGGTGAACTGGCCGAAATGAATGGAGGAAAGAAAGTTGACTTGGTGGATAGTGTTTTTCAAACTGCAGTGGTTCCCGTTGATTTCGAACAATGGTATGTGCAGGCCGAGCAAAACAACCCCTTGCTCAACTGGCTCAGGCATGAAATTGACTTGAGCCAAAAAGATGAAAAACTCCAAAAAGCCATGAGTTTACCAAAACTCCAGGCCGGCTACATGAGCGAAAAAATTCTTGACGAAACCCTTCAGGGCATAACAGTGGGATTATCTATTCCGCTGTGGGAAAACAAAAACACTGTAAAATACGCCCGGGCTACTACCGCTGCAATGCAAAGCCAGGAACAGGATTATAAAATAAAGGTTTATAATCATCTGAAAACGCTACATTCAAAGGCAGTTAGTTTACAAAAAAGTGCTGGCGATTATCGTACCAACCTGCAATTGTATAACAATGCCGATTTGTATCAGCTTGCACTTGATAAGGGTGAAATCAGCCTGATTGAATACATCCTGGAATTTGCTATTTACTACGAAAGCTTTAATAAATTACTTGAGCTTGAGCGTGAGATGCACCATACGGTTGCTGAACTGAACCGGTACATGTAGGTGAGAGATCGAAGGGTTTAAAGCCCTGACCGTAGGAAGGGGATGCCCGCCTTGCTCGCCTCGCTGGAGCTCCTGCGAAGCGGGCCGGCGAGGCAGGGAAACCCTGGATTGGGAAAACGAACTCAGGGGCGCCATCCCTTGGCGAAGGGTTTAAAGCCCCGGCTAACAAATCTGAAATGCATTTCGCTTGTCGAAGAAGAAGGGGATGGAAACCCTGGGTAATCGAAACGGTTGTAAATCCAGGGCCGCTATCCCCTTCGTGCCTTGGGGCTTGCCTGCCTAGCCGGCAAGGCGGGCATCCCTTAGTCCCGTGTTTCATAAAACACCTATCTTTACATTAAAAATGCAAAAAGATGCCAAGCAAAAAAATCAAAACTCCCATTGAGCCCGGGTTTACTTATCACATTTACAATAGGGGCAACAACTACCAAGATGTCTTTTTCCAAAAGGAAGACTACCAATTGTTTCTTGAGAAACTAAAACATTATCTGATTGAGTTTTGCTCAATTTATGCCTTCGCTTTATTGCCAAATCATTATCATTTTTTGATGAGAATAAATGATGACCTTGAGGAACTAGCATTTAGCAAACAGTTTTCAAATTTTATGCTGAGCTATACGAATAAGATAAACTGGAAGTACAAGCGAAATGGTAGTCTATTCCTTAGTTATTTCAGGAGGATCAAAATTGAAGACGACGACTATCTCAAAAGGTTGGTATATTACATCAATCATAATCCCTCAAAGCATAATGTAGCAGAAGATTTTAGGGAATATGAGTTTTGTTCCTACAATGCCCTCTTGTCGGATAAACCAACCAATTTAGCCAGGGCTGAAGTATTGGACTGGTTTGATGGAAGGAATGGATTTACCGAATACCACGATTATCTACACGAGGAGGAAGTGATAAGAAAATATACCCTTGAGGATGATTAATGAAGCCAAGGGTTTAAAGCCCCGACTACCCACCCTTCGATTCATTCATTTTACATAAAATAAGGGACTGGAAACCCTGGATTGGGAAAACGAAATCAGAGCCGCCATCCCTTGCAGGGCTTGCATCCCTTCGTAGCCAAGGGTTTAAAGCCCCGGCTAACAAATCTGTGATGTATTTTGCTTGTCGAAGAAGAAAGGGGCTGGAAACCCTGGATTGGGAATCCTAATAAACCCAGGGTAGCCATCCCCTCACTCCGTTCAGGGCTTGACACCCTTACTGCTTGAACTAGAATTAAAGTAATTATCTATATTTGTTTTTATTGATTTTTGTTGCAGGGCTTGTTCTTTTTTATCGTCAATGTTTTCAACAATGTTTCTAAGAGGAATCCATGTAGCACTATCTTGATAAACATACTTCCAATAGGGGTTTGATATATTTGCTATTGCGTTATCTTCTATCGAATATACTTCTGAAGGACTTTCGAGAACACTTTCACCGTTCGTCCAACTAACTTGATGATAGCCAAGCGCTTGTTTAAATTCGTGATATGCACCAATACTGTCGCCCAAACCCATCGAAACATTTGCAAAGTATTTTGGTTTAAGGGTATCACCAATAGGAGTAATAACTGCAGTTCCACTTGGGTTTGTATTATATGTTCCAAATTCAATATTAAATCCGCCTTCAGTCACTTCTGAAAAAACTTCGACAAAGTTATAAGAACCTGGCTCAAGATCATTATAATCCGAAACAAATTTTCTTACTTTTTCTTTCCTTTCTGGAGTCTCGAATGTGTCTCCAACGAAAAATTTAACAATACTTGACAACCAACCATATAGGTTTTGGTCGACAATATGATCTGCGCTAGTGAGTGGATCTTTATCCATTAAGACTATGTCGAAGTTATCGTTTAAGGTATCGCTTGCACTCCAAGTGCTTTCTTCAAATATAGGTGTGAGGTAACTGAAGTTAGCAAAAGAATATTTGGCGTTAACACCTCCGAAATGAAGTTTATATTCTTGAGGTTCACCTAGTTGGCCATCTTGAACAAGCAGATCTTTAATTATGTAATAACCCGTTTCATCAGATTCAACCATGTGGAAAGTACCGGTGTTGATGTGTTCTGCAATTGCGGTAGCGTTTGCTATTTTAGCTAAATTGTTATTACCATCTTGGAAATAGCCCGAGATGTCGTGAGTGGCTGGAGGTAGAGGGGTTTCTTCGAGATAAAAAAAGAAGTTACCATTCTCGCCAGTATAGATATCTATTTCAGTACTGTCAGATAACCAATCTTCTTTTTCGTATTTTATTTTATATGTTGCAAAATCTTGGAACGTGATATTTTTAAATGCTGATTCTTTAAATGCTGATGAAACGGGTCTTTGAGCAGGGCCGTTAACTGCAAGATCTTGCTTAATTACTTTGCCAGCAAATACTTGATTATCTTGAGTAGTTATAATGTATGCATAAAGTCCCTCAGCGAATCTTTCAAGAGACATATAAACATTATCTCCTGAGATTTCTTTGTTTGCAACTTGTTGGCCTAATGCATTCACAATTGAGATATCTCCGTGTATTGGTTCGGGGAAGAATGCATTTATTTCATTACCTATAGTTGGAAATACTTCCGGTTTGTTTAGTTCTCTATTAAGTTCTCTATTATTAAGGGAGGTTAGTGTATCAATATATGTCTCGAGCGTAAATGGCGCTTCGCCAGCTCCATTCGTTATAAATTCGTAGGTGGTATCTGGAACAATTGTTTCCATCATTAAAGGAGTTACAGAGAGTTTAACGTTTCCTAGCGGATCATTGTTTTCAGTTCGTGTTCTAAATCCTCCAGAGCCCCACAATGTGTCTGGTTGTACTTGAGAAATCGCTTGTTCTGGTAAAATCTTGTTAAAATCACTTTCTGTGCTGCTATGAGCACTAACATTATATGATAGTGCCAAAACCACAATTGCAAAACTAACTGGTTTAATTGCCTTTCTCATGCCTTTTAGGGCAAGTGTGCCAAGTTTATCCATAGTGTCTAACAAGCTCATAATTTTACCAAGTATATATTTATGAAGAAATCAGGCATGACCGATTGCTAATAAGTTAAGGCTCCGAGTATGTTGTTTCATAGTATGATTTCTTTTAATTGAAGCATCAAAAAAACAAAATTAGCAAAAAAAGGATAGTAAGGGTTTAAAGCCCTGACTAACGGGAGGGGCTGGAAACCCTGGGTAATTGGAACGGTTGTAAATCCTGGGCCGCCATCCCCTCGTGCCTCAGGGCTTGCATCCCTTAACGACAACCAAAACTAAACCCAGGGCTGCCATCCTCTGGGAGGCTTGCATCCCTTGGAAATGAGCTAAGATTTGAAATGCAATGCACTACAACCATTTAACAATACGACCATTTAACACTACAACAATTTAACACTACAACCATTTAACCATTCAACAATATAGCCATATAACAATTTACCCATCCCCATCAATTATTCCCCTCCCTTCCCAACACAGATATTACTATTTTTGTGAAAATTTACACCACACCCTATGTCAGAAAAGACAAAAGAATTAGCCGGAAAATATGTTTTTGGAGACACTTCCTTTTCCACCCTGATGAAAAAGAGGATTTACCACGTTTTACTTGGCGCCAGCAAATACGACACCTTCGTTTTAGAAGACGATGGAAGGATTGATGAGCAAATTTTTAATGAGTATGTTTCGCTCAACTTGCGCTACCCTCCGCAATTTATTGTAGCCAACACGCGTGAGCAGGTTGATGAAATACTGGATGAGGTAAATATCGACCTGATTATTTTAATGCTCAGCGCATTTGACGAACAGGAGCTCAAGGAAATCAAAGAGAAAAACCCTGATATTCCCGTTGTTTTGCTTACCCCTTTTTCCAGGGAGTTTTCACTGAAACTCGATTCAGGTAAGCTCGCCAATATTGATTACGTGTTCAGTTGGCTGGGAAATGCAGATATATTGCTGGCCATTATCAAACTCATCGAAGATAAGATGAACGTTGAATTTGATGTTCAGGAAGTGGGTGTGCAGGTGATTCTTTTAGTAGAAGACTCGGTGCGGTTTTATTCATCCTACTTACCAAATATTTTCAAAATTATTTTCAAGCAGTCGAAATCTTTTATGACTGAGGGCCTCAACGAACACCAGAAAATGCTGAGGATGCGTGGGCGTCCCAAAATACTTTTGGCTACATCCTACGAAGAGGCTGAAGAGATTTACCATAAATACAAGAACAACCTGCTGGGTGTAATAACCGATATGAGCTATTCGCGCAATGGCATCCATGATAAACAAGCCGGCTTGCAACTGTGTAAAATGATAAAAGCCGACAATAAATACATGCCTATTTTGTTGCAGTCGTCGGATGCAGGTATAAAAGAAATTGCTAAAAAACTGAAGGTGGGTTACATCAATAAAAACTCAAAAACCCTGTCGCTACAGCTGCGGAATTTTATCACCCAGTATTTCGCATTTGGCGATTTCGTATTTGTTAAACCGGGCACCAACGAGGAGATCAACCGGGCCCAAGACCTTAAAACCTTGCAGGAAACCCTTTTCGAAATCCCTGATGATTCATTTCTTTACCACATTACCCGAAATCACTTTTCGAAGTGGCTCAGGGCTCGGGCCCTGTTCCCACTGGCTGATTTATTTAAGCAATTCCAATTGGAAGATTTCGAGGACCTGGATGAAATCAGGAGATACCTAATTGATTCCATTTCAAAGTTTCGGATGTACAAAGGCCGGGGGGTAATTGCCGAATTCCATCGCGACCAATTTGACGAATACCTGAATTTTACCCGTATTGGCGAAGGGTCTATTGGTGGTAAAGCACGCGGGCTGGCATTTCTTGATTCGATGATCAAGCGCAACAACCTGATCGATCATTTTGACAATGTTATCATTACCATCCCACGGACCACTGTATTAGGTACCGATGTGTTTGATGAATTTATGGAAGAAAACCACCTTTACGATATCGCCCTTTCGGATGCTTCCGATGTCGAGATACTGAATGCTTTTGTAGCAGCACGCCTGCCTTTTCGCATCCATGAGGATCTTTACACCTTTATTTCAATTACCCGAAATCCAATTGCCATCCGGTCGTCCAGCTTGTTGGAGGATTCGCACTACCAGCCCTTTGCAGGGATTTACTCCACCTACATGATCCCTAACAACAACCATGATGAACGGCTAATGATACAACAGTTGAGCGCGGCCATTAAAAGCGTTTATGCTTCTGCTTTTTATAAAGACAGCAAGGCATATATGACCGCTACACTGAACGTGATTGATGAAGAAAAAATGGGCATTGTACTCCAGGAAGTTTGTGGTTCAAAATATGGTGATCGCTTTTATCCAACAATTTCGGGCGTTGCCCGCTCAGCAAATTTTTATCCCATCGAACCCGAGCAACCCGAAGATGGTATTGCCAATGTAGCCCTGGGACTTGGAAAGTATATTGTTGATGGTGGCAATACTTTGCGATTTTCGCCAAAATATCCAAAAAAGATCCTTCAGTGGTCATCACCAGATATGGTGCTGCGCGAAACGCAAAGTCACTTCTTTGCACTCGACCTTAATGCCGACAGCTTCAAACCCAGCGTTGATGATGCCGTTAATTTATTGAAACTGCGGGTTAAAGAAGCCGAAAAAGACAACTCGATAAAATGGATTGCATCCTCCTACGATTATGATAACAACATGATAAGGGATGGGGTAAATTATCCCGGAAAAAAACTGATCACATTTTCAAATGTTTTAAAAAATGAAATATTTCCCCTGGCTGAAATTTTGAAAAGTGTGCTTGATATAGGCCAGCGCGAAATGAATAAGGGTATCGAGATTGAATTTGCTGTTGACCTGAATGTTCCTAAAGGACAAGCGGTAGTTTTTAATGTTTTACAAATCAGGCCCATCGTTGAAACCACCGAAACCATTGGGGAAGATTTAAGTGAGGTAAACCGGGCCGAAACGGTGATTAAAGCGATGAACGCCCTTGGTAATGGAGTTGTGAAAAATATATGCGATTTTGTTTATGTAAAACCTGACTGCTTCGATGCGGCCCGTACCAATGAAATTGCTGAAAAGATTGGCGTACTGAACGACCGCTTCCTCGAGGAAAACCTTAATTATATCCTTGTCGGGCCTGGCCGTTGGGGCTCAAGCGACCCATGGTTGGGCATCCCTGTAAAGTGGCCACAGATTTCGGCAGCCAGGTTGATAGTGGAATCCGGCCTTGAGAATTACCGCATTGACCCAAGCCAGGGAACACACTTTTTCCAAAACCTTACTTCATTCAGGATCGGATATTTTACGCTCAATCCATTTATTAACGATGGCTTTTACGACCTGGATTACCTTGCCGGGTTCGATGCCGTTTATGAAGACGAGTTCATTCGTCATATCCGTTTCGAAAAGCCGCTGATTATTAAAATTGATGGCAAGAAAAAAATGGGCGTGGTGATGAAGATGGGGGAGTGAGGGGAGGGTGGACAGGGATAAGGGGTATAGGGTGGGGTGTTAAATCTGTATTTTACTTTTACGTTCCATTTATTTTATTTTCCTCTTTAACTCTCCTTTCATCAGATTATCATTTTCATAAAGATAGATTTCTCAGTCGCTGCGCTCCATCGAAATGACAAAGTTCATGAATGTCTTGTAGGGAAAGGGAAAGCGGGCGCAGAGCGCCCGCTTTCCCTTTCCCCCAAACCAATAAACTACAACTTTGTCATTTCGACCGAAGGGAGAAATCTCTTTGCAAAAACCCTTTAAAAAATTCAAAAAACGGAACGAAAAGGCGTTTTTTTCTATAAATCTTAATAGCCACATAAACAGAAAGATACAATTTACAGAAAATCAATTTACAACACCCCAGGTATAGGGACTATAATTTGAAAATTTGTTGATGTGCAAATTTGAAAATTAAAGCCGCTGAGTTGGAGTATTAATTCAATGAAAAAACCTGTTGTGAAATTTACCTTCCCTTTCAGAAAAGGTGTTGAATTTTGATTCTAATACTTTCTTTTTCGCGGATCTTGTCTGTTGTCCCAAAAAGAAAGCAATAAGATGGTTTTATCATGTTCTGAGATTTGATAAAACAGGCTGATTTGTGGAATAATGAGACCAACCCGGATGTTTTTCTTAGAGGAGGATTCGAACAATTCCGGATGTATAACTATCTGATCAATTGTTTCATTGGTTTTTGTAACAAAACGTATTATTTCCCGATCAGACCAATGGTTCTCAAGGTATTCGATGACAGCCTCATAAGTTTCTTCAGCTTCCGGTGTCCACCTTATTTTATAAACCATTTCTCATACTTTTTCATTACATCTTCATGTGGCTTCGTTTCCCCTCTTTCGACCTGTTCTAATCCTCTTTCAATTGATCTTTTTTGCGATTCTGGTAAATAATCCCAAAAATCCTTTTCATCAACTTGGCTTTTGAGCAAGACTTTCATTGCTTCAAGTACCTTTAAATCATCAACGCTATCGATTAATCGGTACAAATCTGTTTTTATTTCAAGGTTTTCCATAGGTGCATTTTTACAAAAATACAAATAATAAAATACTCGTGCACAACTGTTAGATAGTTCAATAAAAAAAAACCGGTAAACACATATTGAGGCTACCGGTTTAAAAAAAAGGGAATGGGGGGGTGTTATTGTCTGATAATTTTTTTGCTGACTACGAAATTTCCTTTTTTATCAAACAACTGCAAACTGTAAATGCCGCTGTTAAGTTGCGATAAATTCAATTGTTGTCCTTTGGCGATATTTGATGAGTAAATTAATCTGCCGGACATATCAATAATTTGGATTTGATGTTCCTCGTTGACATTCTGAATCGTGATGCTTTCAGTAAATGGGTTTGGAAAAACGCTGAGTTTATTACTTTCTCCTTCATTTATACCAATAATACTCGTGCCGGTGATCACAATATCATCAATCTTCAATTTTCCGCCAGGCTCTACAAGCGTTCCCGCCGAGGAGGTATCGCTGGTCATAATCCAGCGGAGGTAAACGCTTTCCTGGTTGTAGAAATCATTATGTGGAAGAGGGAGGTTTTCGAGTACTCCGGTTTCCCAATCGTTGGCTGTATGTATGGTCGAGTTTGGAACTTCAAACCAGTTTCCGTCTTCGCCAACTTTATAATCTACCCTGAAATCGCGCGGGCCCGGGTCGTTGCCACCGGAACTTAGTTTACAACTCAGCATTATATCACCATACAACATGGTGCTAAACTCAATAACCCAGCACTTCAATTCAGCACCGTTGTCCCAATTGGTAGCCTGTGCCGCCTTGGTTTCAAATCCGTTTTTGTAACTCAGGTTGCTGGTGCCACCCATGGTATAAATGCCTTTATCCAGGTTTACTTCAATGCCACCATCGGCAATCGAATCGGCAGAATCATCAGGGAAGGTCCATTCAACAATTGTTTCCTGTGCAAAAATGCTTGTGCCCATAAAGAGCAAAGCCAGTAAAAAGTGTAAGTGTTTTCTCATTTTTAAAAAGGTTAAGTGTTTATTAATTAAGTTTGTTATTTCTATTGTGCTTGTATTGATGAAACGGTTTGCTTCGTCGCTTCACTCCTCGCAAAGTCCTTTTTGTAATATAACTTCACTGCTAAAAGGGACTCAAAAATAATGACTGTTGCGAGCGAAGCGAAGCCCGCCTTGCAGCGAGGCAGGCAACCCGTTTCGTTATCTCTCATTTCTCAGCCAATATCTCCTACAACTGATAGTGCAA